>Ga0265797_10001474_pt1 | contig 41301 bp, 38 predicted proteins | sample P2T30metagenome_FD_192433 | JGI IMG/M metagenome (GOLD analysis project Ga0265797, IMG submission 192433) | Plant litter microbial communities from East Loma Ridge, Irvine, California - P2 T30 | ecosystem: Environmental > Terrestrial > Plant litter > Unclassified | place: USA: California...
GATAAGCTGCATTCCCAGAGAACGAGCGCCAGCGGACTCTCCCCAGATGGTGACCTTGTCGGCGCTGCCACCAAAGTCGGCAACATTGTCTTGAATCCACTTGAAAGCAAGACGCTGGTCCTTGAAAGCGATGTTACCTGCTCCAGCGGCCTCCATCTCCTCACTAAAGAGGAAACCCCAGTAGGAGAGACGGTAGTTGATCGACACGGCCACGAAAGGCTTGTTCTCCTTGACTGATTGATCAACGATGTAGGTCAGGTTGTACCTGGGATCAGCAGAGGCTCCATTGACGTAGCTCTGAGAACGATGTTAGTAATTACTAGTGATGTAGTGACTCATCTTGTTTCTCCGTGTGTCCGTATCTCAACAATATGCGACTGCCTCGACACGGACGATCGACGGTACAACCATACTAGTCAACGACATACTTGCTAAGATATCAACAGCGATATCTGAGTAGTACCTCGACGATAGGCTTGATCGTACCACTAATCATCAATGTCGACCCGACCGCAGCAACCATCGAGACGCACTTGTCCACAAACTGGGACGTGAGGATTAATGGACATGGGTGTTGACTTACTCCACCGTGAACCCAAATAGCGACAGGGAGATCGTCTCCAGGCTGAGTACCAGCGGGACGGACGATGTTCAAGGTTAGACAGTCCTCCGAGATGGGGTTGCTGAGGGCCGCGGTGTCTGCACCGTAGCCATAACAGATGTTGCCATACTTCGTAGCATCGCGAGGTTCGTCCCACGACTCGTCGATGGGCTGAGGCGGCGCAAAGCGAAGCGAGCCAGTTGGCGGCTGAGCATACGGGATACCGAGGAAGAACTCCTGGTTGTAGTGCTCGTTGCTCACGCCATGATATGTTCCATTGCTGAGATCGACCGACGGCGCGCATGCCAGATCATCAGAGTTCGAGGATCCATAGTGGGCTGAAGGAGCGGCCAAGGCTAAGCTTGGAAGAACGGCCAGAGCAGCCTTGAGCATTGAGGGGGCCATTTCGTAAACCGTAGTCTACTGTCAACTAGAAAGTATGTCGATCAGGTGGAATGTGATGAAACAAGTGAGAGCGCCTGAATGGAAGAGAGGCTTGCCCACGAGGTACCATGAGGGACAATAAAGTTATTCGCTGCATGATCCGGGACAATTACGGCCACGCGAAACGACGATCGCGTCATGTCCTTGACACAGCCCGCTTCGTACAAACACATAGACTTCGTTTCGCTTCGTAAGTTCGTCCAGTGCAGCACGAGAGCATGCCGACTTCGCTACAGCTCCGTGGAGGGTCTCCTAGCCCAGGAGGCTGAGAACCCTCTGGCGCCACTTGCAAGGACCCGTCATCCTTCCCGGATAGTGCAAATCTCCTTGCTGTGAAGACTAATGGCTCGCTTAAGCAGGTCCAGGGACGACACGGGGCTTCTTTCGCTTGCATAGGGACGGCGTCTCGTTGGCCTGTCATGGAGCTTGAACGAGCCAGCAGGTTTTAAGCACGCATTTGCCGTTGTCGGCACAGACTTTCGACGGCGTGAATCCTTCGGCCGGCAGAAGATCGGGATCTGTCTCCTCCACCTGGGGACCGAGGGCTCAGTGGCTCTCCCCCACGTAACAGTCGCCGAAGGCGTCTTCGTTGTAACGCTGTGGCTTTCGGGTCGCCCGCCGACACAGGGAGAGACCTGGAAGTGAATAACGGTGCTATCGTGATGATGTACATCCACTAACCACGAGAAGAGTTTTTTCCGGAGGGTTGCAGAAGCCCTACCTTTGTGAAAAGGGAAAGTCGCCAGAGCCACGGCACATTTGTGTCTTGCCCTGTCTGCTGGATCGCTGTGTGCAGATCCGTGGGTGGAATGGTACATAGAATGATGAAGCTCGATCGAAGCACGAGCCAAGAGTACCCTCGAAATGCTGTTTGTGTGAGATGTATAAGCATAGGTGGGGGGTTCTGGCCATTTCACAAAGCAATCAAAGCATATATTCGATTTTTGATATGCAGAACACGCTTCTGCACGGTGATCATTGTCACGGATCGAGCAGCAGGCATGTCTACAGGGAAGTGATCGTAACTCCAATTCTCTGGAATTACGCTATCTTCTTCGCTTGTGCTTTACGCGGCAACATGAGACGAAGATCGGCAGTTTTTGTCCTTGGCGAGCCAAGTAACTTCGCCGACCGCATCTGACTTCAGTCAGGAAACCTTGCAACCCTAGCGTTCGCCCGACATGCATTCGCATTGGTCGTCGGAGCACGTGTCTTGAATCAGACTTTGCAGAGAGTGGCCATGATCTCGGGTAAGGATGCGATAGTTCACGCGGGTCTTTCTTCACATACTTTGACACGGGTCGAATGATCATGCTAAGTATGGCTGCTCGGCCTGGTACCGTGAGGGCAGAGTAAGTCCAGCTGCGTACCAAAATTGGATGTACTTCTCTTTGAGGTTGTGCCGCGACGACCGCGCCTGTTCTGTTTCTCAATTTCGCTTGACGTCTCGTCAACTACTTCGACAACAATGAGCGAGGACAGAGGCACACGTCTAGACGCCGTGTGCTGGTCGCTCGTGGCCGCCAGCGCGATCCTCCTCTTTCTCCGTGTCTACAGCAAGCTATGGAGTCGCAGGGGTCTGTGGTGGGATGATCACTTCTTGTTGATCTCATGGGTATGTCGCAAGCCAGCAGCGACCATTCATGCACTGATCGCTAATATGTTGCGCGCGGTGGTAGTTTTCCTTGGTGATCGCTGTTAGCATCAACTCGTATATTGTATCGCTTGGCTTCGGTCAACGCATGGCGACCATCAGCGAACAAAACCTGGAGAAGATCAAATTGAATACCATCATTGTGGCGGCCTTCGGAATCATCGCAACGACTACAGGCAAGACATCATTCGCGATCACTTTGTACCGAATCACAACAGAACGATGGATGAAGTACTTCCTCATCTTTGTCATCATCACAGTAAGACTCTCCATGGGTTGTCGCATTCTTTGTCGATACTCTTCCTGGTCCGCCGTGGAGACCAACTGCTAACACCACATCAGATCAATGTATCGATGAATCTCGTATGGATCTTCGGTCTTGCGAAATGCACTCCTTTCGAGAAAGTGTACAAAGCCAACGTAACCGGGACCTGCTGGGATAAAAACAAGCTTGGGAAGTTCCAATTGTTTGCCGCCTACTATTCGGCGATCCTGGATTTCGTGCTTGCCTTCATCCCATGGCAGATCCTCAAAGATCTCACCATGAAACGCCGTGAGAAAGTCGGAGTGGCCATAGCCATGAGCTTGGGAGCCGTCGCTGGAGCCACTGGTATCGTCAAGTCGGTCATGGTGGTCCACATGACGGATCCAGATATCACCTACTCTCGCGTCGACCTTACAATCTGGACTCTCACCGAGCCAGCAGTCTCCATCATGGCCATTTCCATTCCGGTCTTGTACGTATACCCTTTGCTGCGGCATTACTCTCGTTTCCCTGCCCGGTGGCCGAGACAGAAACATCATGTTCAACCATGTCGCGGCGGACATGTTCATTGGAGCCAATTACTAACAACTTCCAGGCGCATGTTGTACCGAGAAATCAAGTCTTCCAGCCAGCGAAGCGGCGGCAACGGCCGCAGCCGACTCACGTCCAACGAGCCACGATCAATGAACTCGACAAACCCCGATTCCACCAGAAAGTCGAAAGCCTTCGGCTTCAGCGCAAAGTACGGCCGAGACGCCGTCAGTATCATGTCGGCAGAGTCTCAAGAGGCCCTGAAAGAGGTGGAGAACGGCACACAGGACCAGCACCTTCGTGCAGGTGGAATTATGAAGACGGAGGAGTTCAGCGTGCGGCAAGAACAAATGACTGGCTCGGGAGACGAGGAATCTTTGGAGATGGTGCCCATGGGGCATGGTAGGCCGGAAGGATTTGAAGGACATGGAAATAGGACAATGATGAGGGATATGCCGTAGGGATGACAGTGGATGTCCCGGCGCGGCGAACAAGCCAATGGTATCAGCACATTGGAATGAGGATATTGTAAATATAAACACCATATACCATATCTCATTGAGTCAACAGTACGGTTCCGGATTTTATGAAGCAACTTGTCATTCGACTTTCGTCGACCTCGCCACCGTCAACGCCGAACTCTTTGGACCTGGAGCAGTTTCTCTGTCAGCGCTTAGCGGCACCCGCGATATCATCCTTGTACGGAAGACAATCCCCTGAAGAGCTGACAAAGGCGTTCTTGCCAAGCTCTCCAGTCGTTTGCTTAGGCTTACTGCCATGGATCATTGCGTGGCCGTGCAATGCCAGCCGCATCTCAAGGTATTTGTGAAACACCCCAGAGACGTTATCTTGGACGCCTTGTGCCGGTATCAGATTTAGTGCGATCTCCTGTTATGTCTGATGTCACAGGGCATGTTTGACTTGACTGTTTGACTTCACGATCTGCTTTTTGGACATCTCACCTGAACACAGCTGCCTCACGACAAGCCCAGCGTAAAGCGTACTTGCTTGGTGATTCATGGCTGTCCGCCGATCTTCCTCGTGCGCAATCTCTAGCTCTTGCTTGTTTTCACAACGCTCTTCCTTTCTGGAAAATTGAAGCTTCAGAGAACAGTGGCGCAATTGGGAGCAGGGATTCGCTGAAAGGCAAGCACGGCTGTCGGTGACTGCTGGAGTCTAAAAGTTGTTGGTCGTCGTGGCGGTGGCTGTTGCGCCGCAGTCTCGTGCGGGTGCGGTGATCAGCAGACAAAGGCGCTGCCTATCCATCGGTTACCTGTGTCGTGCATGGTTTCATGCTGTCATTGATGCGTGATGTCAAACAGATGCTCAAGCATTAAGTTCCAGGCCGCGCTGGCCTTTACTGTCGGCGGCACAGTCTGCTGACTTTGCTGCGCGTGAGAGGAGTGAGAATGAGATCAGTGGACGTCGCATATTGCGAGTGGGACTGGAAAAAAAAAGGTCTGCGCTTCAATTCGGTTGCTATCTGCGTATAGCAAATGATCAAAAATGGTATACCATACGCTTCTTGGTGACATTGGTTCGCAGCTCATAAAGTTTGAGTGGCACATGTCTCTCCTTTCAGCAGGGCCAAGCGTCCTTTGCGTAAGCAGAGATGGCCGGTCGGCATCTCCGTATGGCGTACCACGGTTAGGCATGCCATGCAAGTGAATTGCAATATGAGATACTCAACAGACATTCGTGGTATGTCGTAGAGAAAGAAATGCCGTTTTCTGCGGTTCACTCGGGCGCAATGCTTTTGCTTCATCTGTAGGAGATCAGTGTTCAATACTTAGGGCGAAGTGCGAGCATGGAGGACAACGCTAAAATCTCTCGCCTACCCAAGTGAGTCGCAGCAGTCGCGATGAACACTAGATAAGTAGCGCGCGTAGGCATCGAAATGTTTGGCTCTCACCAAGCACCAAGCGCTGGTGCCGCAGAAGTGTCACTCGGAGCTACCAAACTGCGCGCTCGCGATTTGTCGCTCCTAATTGAGAAATCAGACTGTAGACATTAGGGAAAACACTGGCAACCAATTCTCACATAGGCTGCTGCATGCTCATAGTGGTGATTTGAGTGAGCGCAAAAAGAGCAAAAACCTAGTTATGGTGCCAAAGCGTCCTCTGGTCATAGTAGGGAAAACCATCATCGATTGCTCTCCGGTTTTATTGCGTTCGAGCGGAGGGAGTACACGCCTACTCGAACCACCAACCACGCCTGGATGTGTTTCGCCTAATGAGTCTTGGGAAGCGGGGTGAATCCGGCTTAAACCCAAGACCACTAGACCACGGACCAGGTTGAGTGGTTGGTGAGGATGGAGGGACCTTTGCGCTGCGAATTATAAAGGTTAACCTCCAGGTTAGCTCCTAGAGCGGAAAAGACGACCTTCACTGCCAGCGAGAGTCTCAGCTCGGAGGAGCCGCCGCTATCGCAGTGTCACAGCTGTCGCGCGCTGTCCAAGTGAAGGAAGTGCTCATTGTTCCAAATGCGCCGCATCTCGAGAGAGTCACTATCGAGAAGGTTGACGTCGACAGTCTTGATGCGAATATCCTCTGCTCAAAAACCGTGAATAGCTGCATCTCGATGCAGTCTTGGACCTCAGAGTTGCTGAGCAGGGCTTTGCTCTCACTTTGCGACTGGGAAGCGCAGAGTTGCATGTTCTAGGAGGGCGAGTATCATCGTACTATACCTTGCGCAAAACACTAGCAACCAATCCTTCAGGCTGCATTGTCGAAATAGTACTGAGTGCAGTAACAGCAAAAACCTAGATACGGTGCCAAGGAGAGCCTTGGTCATATCTCAGGGAAAACCGTCCTGGAGGTGACTAGTCTCTCGAGTTTTATTGTGTCCGAAACTGCAGGCGTCCCCGCGGAATCGAACCATCGGCGACGACTCGGAATGTGTGCTAGTGATAACAGGGGGGTCAAACCCAAATTACCACTAGACCACAAAGAACGAGTCGGCTGATGAGGCTGGCAGGAGGTTTGCGCTGAAAACTAAATAGCTTGCCCTTGAGTTGACCTCCTAGTGCAGAGGAAACAGGCGTCGCGTCACATGCGGGAGTGGCTGACACTCGCAACAGCCACCGCGATCGCACATGCAGTGCGCACCAGATCCAAGACCCATCGTAGGTCGCAGTCGGCAATAGGCGTTCTGAAGGCACTGGGCTGGATTGAAATTGCCAAGAGATACACGGCTGTGTTGCAAGACATCGTTCGCCAGGTTTGCGTCTGGGACACGGTGGAGATCCTGGCAACCATAGCCGGTCGGGATTAGCATTTGCGATCCGTGACGAGGGCCTTCGACAGCCATCTTGAGGTAATGAGCTTGCGGAGACCAGTACTGTGCTGGTCATATGATGACCGTACAGAGTGGCGTCAAAAAGATCACATTGCAGTCGTCCTGGGAAAAGTCGATGTCGTCGAGAACGCGTCTACTGCTTGATCAAGTTGGCTGGCCTTGCTCCTAGTGGTCGATTCTTATAAAACGGATCGTACGGTTGATGGTATGTTCTTGACGGTGTTAATGGTGCCGTCAGCCGTAGTCTTTCTGAGGTCTTGTTCAACCGTTTGCTGGGCCAGGAGTCCGATATCTTTCATGGTGACCACGATCAAGACGATATTTGTCTCCAGGTAGGCACATCTAAGATCGCCATTGCAGAGAGTTGTTGATCTGCTGGATTAGATCCATGTTTTCAGCAAAGACTTTGCATGGAGTTGCCCGATATCGTCGACCTTGAGGAGCCCCTTCGTCCTGAATCTTGCTCGAGCAAGTGTGGAATCAATATGGTGTGTTCGGTACACAAGCGTTGATCCTTTTCAACTGCTTGTTTCGTATTCATCTCGCCATAACGCGTTTGAATCCCCAGACATGTGATACGCAAGGAGGAAGTGAGGTCTGAAGTCGAGTGCCTTCCCCAAACTTTCTACGTCGTTGGCCGAAATTCATCCACAGGCCCCACCACTGCGAACAGCTGGACATCGTCTAAGCCTGGACAATTGGGAAGCGCACGCGACCGGTCTACTGGAGTGACACACTAATACAGGTTGAGGAAACGGCATATATCTCCCTCTTCACAGCTCCGCGCACAAGCCTCCGACTGAATCAATCGCTTTTCGCAACCAGCCAGAATGGCTTCCGCTCTGGCTTCCCTTCTCAAGAAGACCGAAATCGAGGACCATGACGAGGTTCTAAGCTCCGCCGAAGCCGCTCTGAAGCAAACCAAGGGCGATCTGGAAGCCCAGCATGTCAAAGCTGTTGCGCTGCTAAACTTGGACCGCTACCCCGAAGCCGTTCAGGCGATCGAAGCCGGCGGCGAGAAGCTCAAACAGAAGGCAGGACTGGAATACGCATACGCACTTTACAAGTCTGGAAAGCCGGCGGATGCAGCAGAGATTGCAGCCAAGGGCAGCCAAAGGGGCTACAACCATGTGGAGGCACAAGCACGCTACAGGACAGAGGACTTTGAACGCGCCGCAGAACTATACAGACAATTGAGCCAAAGGCAAACAGAGGATGTTGAGGCAGACCTTAGGGTCAACTCTGCTGCTGTGGATGTGCAGCTGGAATGGCTAGGCAAGGGAGACTTGGTGTTCAAGAAGAAGCCCGAAAGAGAGGACATGGAGGCATTCGAGACCGCATACAACGCCGCCTGCGGGAGCATCGCAAGAGGAGAGCTCGGACAAGGAGAGGTGCTGCTGAAACGTGCGCGCGGTCTTGTCGAGTCTGCGGACGATCTGACTGAGGAGGACAAGGAAACCGAATTGCTACCCATTTCAGTACAGCAGATCTACGTGCTGACGAAGCTGGGACGACAAGAAGAGGCAGAGAAGTTGGCGCAGAGCATTGGCGAGGCGACATTCCCCGACCCGAGCTCGAAGCTCATCGCGAGGGTGAACGGAATCGCAACGGCTGGAGCGCCAAGCAACCCTTTCCTTGCACAAAGACTACTCGAATATGATTTGGAGACACTCAAGCCTGATTATCCTTTCGCATACCAGACTGCTATCCTGGAGCAGAACCGCTCGGCACTGGATCTGCAGGCTGCCAAGTTTGGTGGTGTCGTCAAATCAACAGCAAAGGAAATCTCACAACAAAGCAGCGCAACCTCAGACAGCCGTATCAACGGACTGTCCGCTGTGAATGTAGCTGCGCATGCGAAGAACCAGACCGGCAAGGACGCATTGAAGAACGTTCTGCCTCTACTGGAGAAGCGACCCAAAGATGTCGGACTCATCCTCACCGTTGTCCAGCTTTACGTTCAGACCAACAACCTAAGCTCGGCAACTACAATTCTTGAAAATTTCCTCGCGAGACTAGAGCAATCCGGAGACTCCAGCGAGCTTGATGTCCGTCATGCTCCAGGTCTGGTCGGAACTTTGGTCAGCCTTTACAACAAGCAGACTCGACGTGAGCCTGCCCGCACAGCTCTTGCAGCAGCAGCTACACACTGGCGCAGCAAAACCGAGCACCGCCCCAGTGGCGTAACACATCTTCTCAAGGCAGCAGGAAGCGCCCTTAGCGAATCGCACGATCCCTCACACCAGAACCTCGCCCGTGACATCTTCCAGGACCTGCATGACCAGGATCCTTCAGACCGTTACTCCGCGGCAGGTCTGCTCGCTGCATCACCCGCCACCGCTGCATCATCCTCGCTACAGTCGATCGACAGCCTCATCAGCGGTATTGACGCCGAGGCCCTCGAAAGCGCCGGTATCGCCCAGCCTCCTGTGGACCCATCAGCGGCAGCAACAACTCGCAAACGCCCCGCGGAAGAGCAACCGAAGCCCAAGAAGCACAAGAAGCTTTGCGCGAGCAAGATGCCCAAGGACTACGACCCCAACCGCACGCCTGACCCCGAGCGTTGGCTGCCGCTCCGCGACCGTAGCTCTTACAAGCCCAAGGGAGGCAAGAAGGGCAAGGCGAAGCAGGCGATGTTTGCACAAGGTGCTGTCTCTGAGGACAGCAGGCCTGCGACGCCTGGTGCTGAGGTCGTCAAGGGCAAGCAACAGCAAAGTGGCGGCGGAGCCAAGAAGAAGAAGGGCAAGGGCAACAAGTGGTAGATGTAGATACAAGATGATGCACCTTCTAAATAAACATATTTCTCATACGTCCGTTATCGACGGGCCTATGATTGTGCAACATGTAAACATACGTTTTCCAGCTTCACAGATGGATTGCCAATACCGGCGCCAGAGTCTGATGTAATCGTCTGGCTTAGCACTACTGGTTTTATCCTAGCCATTCTGTGTATTTAACGCATGAAAACAACAAAGGGCATCTGGATCGAGATTGTGATACAGATAGGTGTGGTGATCGGCCTTATCGAGACAGCCTCGGCATGTCTGCCGCAATTGCCGCTCAAGCGTACGTCAACATGGACCAAGGACCCTCACAGTTCTCCATTAGCATCAATATCAATGCGCATTTTCTTCTTGCTGCCTTTTCCTGGAGATTATAGGTATATCCAACATGTCTACAAATGTCCTGATCGTTGGCGCCGGCGCCGTAGGTGCATTCTACGGCTCGCGCCTCGCCACCGCCCGTGGCGTGCTTGTCTCTGCCCTGTGCAGATCGAACTACAAGGCGGTAAAAGCAAACGGGTTCCAGGTGACATCGCCTCAATACGGAGACTACAACTTCAAGCCTGAACACACGTTTGCAAATCCGGAGGAGGCGAAAAAGGCCGCTATCCGCTGGGACTACCTCTTAGTTTCCACCAAGGCTCTACCAGATGTCAGCGACGACAGCAGCTTACTTGAGGGCCTCGTTGGAGAAGACACATCTATTGTCCTTGTGCAGAACGGGCTCGGCGTCGAAGAGCCTTATCAAAAGCGGTTTCCTAAGACCTGCATTTTGAGCGCTGTGACGATTGTCAGCGCCGCGCAGCCAAGACACGGGCACATCTCACATAATCGCTGGACACGCATATCTACAGGACCGTACCTGCCGCATCTTGACAGCAATGGTACAGGACCCAGTTCCACAGATGACTTGGCCGTAAAGAGGAACCAGAATTTTGTTTCTCTGTTGAAGAATGGTGGGGTTGACGATGCAGAAGGCTATGATCATGCCGGCTTGCAATTCGTGCGATGGCACAAGATCGCCATCAATGCCGCCATGAATCCATCGTCCGCACTGTCAGGAGGCACTTCCAATCAAGCCATGTCCAATGATCCCGAGCTCTATCGCCACCTGCTGGGTGTTATGAATGAAGTCCTTGACACCGCACCCAAGGTTTTGGGCAGGCCGTTACCAAAGCATCTGGCGCCCGCAGAAAAAATTCTACGGAGCACCCAAAAGAACTCGTCCGGTAGTAAGCCAAGTATGGCGATCGACTGGGAACAAGGAAGGCGGATGGAGCTGGAGGTGATTCTGGGAAACCCGATCAGGATTGCAAGGGAGAAAGGTCTCGAGATGCCTAGGCTGCAAAGCTTGTATGCATTGCTCAGGATGGCGCAAGAGAATCGGGAGAAAGAGGGTAAGAGTAAGCTCTAAACGAAGAATGCTGCTGAATACATGTATGCCGGACCGGAGATACAGAACATAGTGTATCGGTCTTACTCTCGACAGGCTTTGGCATTTTATGTAGATCTATGTGAAGCAACCCGGTATGCGAAGTTGGCTCACTTGATGTTGCGCTGGTTCAGCACGGCATGAGCTCACTTATGCACTTCGACAACACTTTCACAGTATCAAAGTCATCCGCATGACTGCCGTTCCAAACTCCAGGCTCATAACTATCTTGTTCAACTCAGCCTCGTCACCAGCGCTGGTGCAGATAAGGTAATTCAACATCACCATCGATCTCAAGAATACTTGCGACAGTCGCCCGGCTTGCTTCCCTTCCGCTGCCGTTGCGGCTCAACTCTCACTGAACGAACAGCGAATCAATTCACATGACATTGCAGAGCTCTTCGCGGCTCTTTGACACGTGACAACCAACATAAAACCCTCGTCAGCTCTCGTATTCCTCCATCCCAACGACAACAACCAACCTCCGCCCCAGCCACCAAACTCCCCACGCTTTGCAACTCTACCAAAGTTGCATGAGCTATCACCAATACCTGACACAACCAGCACCTGTTACTCACGAAGCCACCAGCCACCATGCCAAACATCAATTTCGACGGAGTCGCAAGGCGCGATGCCAAGGAGCCACAGATCACCAAAACCCAGCTACTGGAGCCAGCTCACCACGCCACCTCTGGTACCGGTTGGGACACCCCTCGTAGCATCCACGGAGTCGGCGACCTGATCGCAAACAACGCTTCTTGGGGCTTTGACGGGCTTGACACAACTCAGACTCCCTCGGGTAGTCCCAAAGCTCCAGTGAAGCAGGAGCCAACTACGCCAGCACCTGAACTTGCGCCAAACAAGCGACAGTACAACTCCGATGACGAAGACAGGGAAATCACAGCCAGCAGGACTGGCGGTGATTCTCGCGAAACGACCGATCGCCGAGGATCTGGCACATTGTCTAACGACAAATACGGCCACGAAAGCGGAGTCATTGATCTCACTCTAGAAGACAGCGATGACGAGCAGGACTTGGATATGCCCGAACGTCGGTTCGTCCCTCGTGCAGAGCACGACAGCACTACATCCTCGTTCCCACGGCAGAAGACCCCCAGCCCACCTCGTACCTTCACTAAAGGCCTTGAACCCATCGCTGCACACCCGAGAAAGCCTCCGATCGTGCACCGATCGAAACCTCCGATCAAACCTGCCGGCAGGCAGCGTAAGACTATCAGCGCATCACCCTCGCCAGCCGTCTCAGCCTCCAACACAATCTTCAGTTCGCGCCGCCGACTCCTGTCAACACAGCCCAGCATTTTCCCTCCGATAGACACACCCGACCGAAGCTCTACAGTACGTACGCTCGAGTGCACTCCCCTTGGCGATTCCACTGACACCATGGGCCAGTCCCCGAGTCAGGAACCGGACCACATCCAAGCAACAACTACCATTCCGTCCGCTCCACAGAATCCCTCCGGTCCCTTCTTCGAGGAAGACTACAGCAGCGATGATAAGGAAGAAGTACCCGCGGCGGCGCCAAAGAAGCCATCCCCCCGCCCCAGCGTTGCAAGGCTCATCAAAAGGCACAGGCGCGGCGCGCCGACCAGGTCCGGATACGATGCCATGGTGGAACAGAGCAGAGCCATGAGAGCCAAGGCCCAACAACGCGCTCAGGATGATCTTGTCACTCGGGCGAACACAGTTGCTCCGAGAGCAGACAACGCCGATGTCGAAATGAGCGATGAGCAGGCTTTTTTAGGCCTTCCGCACCGGAGGGGAATGCCATAGATGATGCATTGCAAGATGTTCCTATGCAATCGATTGAGTTCCCGTCAGATACTGATGGTGCTCTGTCACCCCCGGTGCGGTCAAATTACAACAAATCAACCAGCGATTCACTCAAAAGGAAGTTCTCCGTGCTGGAGAGCCGGGCTACGCATGCTGGGCCCGCGAAGAGACAGCAGACTCTTACGACGTTTCATCAGGCTACCAAGAGTGGCAGCCATCAAAACCATACGAGTTCGAGAGACCTCTTGGATGCTCGTTTGCAGAAAGCACGGGTTGCGAACACTGTTCATGGCGGTGCTAAGCCTGCCGGCGGGACCAGTGCTCTCAATGGCTACCAGTTGGAGCTACAGAAGCAAATTGAAGCGAAAAGAAAGGCAGCTGCGGCCGCGCAAGAAAGACAGAGGGCGGCCGCTCGGAAGGAGCGAGACGATGCCCAGAGGCTGGCCTCTGATAGAGCAAAAGTCGCCGCCGCCACCGGAAGAAGACTCGAAGATCATCGTGCAGAGCAGGACGCATGGCTCGACCGCGCTTCAGTAACAGCACACAACTCGACATCTAGACCAGGAGGACTCTCCACTTTTCCAAGTGCGGCAGCTGACAGGGAACGATTTGACACTGTCAGACAGAGACTTGAAACCCACCGCGCAGAGCAGGATACTTTCATCGATCGCGCCGCAGCAGCAAGAACCTCGACATCCAGACCGGCAGGTCTTCCCTCACATTCTCATGCGCCTGCGCGCCCACGGCCTACAGCAGCAACCAGGCCTTACCCTCGACCTAAAAAACAACCTCCATCCATCCTCGGCCAGATCAGCACGGATGCGAAGCGAGCAAAGGAAAGGCAAGCACGTGAGCTCAAGGCCCGCAAAGAACACGGGCGAGCAGCGTCAGACGACACCACAGATTCAGAAGCTCAACAAGAAGCCGAAGCGAATCACGCGATCAGCAAACCTCCTCCCTACCAACCCCTTCGCCCACTGAATGCAGTGACTGGAGCACATGCTCTCAGCAGACCTCGACTCCACGACCCTCCTCTTCGAACAACCAACCCCATCCCCGAAGCAAACGACAACGCAGCGCCGCAAATCGACCCTAACGATGATGAACTCGTTCTGGAGCCCAGCCCACCACCCCAAGGCCCATTCTCCCTCAACAGCGCAGCAGGAATCCGAGCGCTCCAGAAATCACACCCTCGACCTCCACTCATAAACCTTCCATTCGATGATGACGGGCCAACCACGACCACCACTCAACGATGGATGGCCACCGGAACCCCCAAAACCAAACTCACCCTAAAGAAACCATCCAGGAACCAAGACATCCTGCCCATAACCGCAAGCGACCTGAAACTATACCAATGGCGAGAGCAGAATTTCAAATGGGCCGAAGTCCGCCAGCTCTACAGCGACTTCACCGGCATATTCCCTCTGATATCAGAGGATACTCTGAGGACTCGGTTCCGTCAGGTCAGCAAAGTCGTTGAAATCGGCGTGGTCACGGACGAGATGTGCGAGCGAGTTATTAATGGCGATGAAGCGGCTGCTACGGAACTCAATCGGCTTGCTGGGCAGTACATTGATTCATCGGCCACGGCAACGCCTGCGGCGGGTCTGGAGGCGGCACCGTTTAAGAAGATTGTGAAGCAGACTCCGGCGCCGAGAGGGGCGACTGTGCCTCCTCCTCCTGCTGCTGCTGCCGCTGTTGCAGCTTCTCGGCCGACGCAAGGTGGCAAGATGCTCGATCATGATAGTTACTTGGTACTTCTGGGCCATGCCGTGGACGCGGGCGCAACAGAAAATGACTTCGACGACTCGTCGCGCGAGAGCTCTCCACGCTCCGAGCGAGACCGAATCCACTTCGAGTACTACATGCAGCACCGCTACTACCACTCCGAAGACATCGACAACGACTTTGGAGACCAGGAAGACAGCGAAACTCCGTGGGTCGAGCACAACTCTTCATTTGCACACGCCGGATTCGCGAACGCGGAAGCGGTGCAGTACGTCATGACCGTGCCGGAAGGCGTGCCTGCGATTTTCAAGCCGGCGGAAGAATGGCAGCTCACCCATACGCCGCTCAAAGAAGGCATGTCGCAATTCAGCATCAAGACGGCACACGGACTCGTGCAGACTAAAGTCGACCGAAGGTTGTGGACGTGGCAGGACCACGTGATGCCGGATACGAAGGAAGGGTGGGTGCCGAAGACGCTGTATGGCGTGTTTGTCAAGAAGACGGAGCGGCGGACGAGGATAGTGAGGCAAAAGAAGACGACGGAGAAAGCAGCAGCAGCCGTGGTGGTGGTGGAGACTGACAAAGACAGCTTGTTCGGAGACGAAGAAGAAGCTGAAAAAGCGGACGACCAAGACGAAGAAGAAGAAGTCGAGGAATCGTACATCGACTTCGACTTCTACCAAGTAGACCATGCCGTGTACGGCGACGTCAACCAAGCGAATCAGGAAGCCATAAAGGAATGGGTGCGCTTGACGATGAAGCCTTCTTCAAGAAATTATGATGAGCATGCTTGCAGGTGTGCGGAAGCCAGGCAGGAATTGCAGCGCAGGCTTGAGGAAGCGCCTGAGGGTACGGCTTTCAGTGAGGTTTGGGAGGATGACGAGAAAACGGTAGAGGTATTTGCGAAGGCGTTGACGATGAAAGGTGCTAGAAACTGAAAATGTAGATCTGTAGATGATTCAATCAAGACAGATTCTAGTAACGATTCGGCGTTCTCTCAGCTCCACGATGGCTCGGCTCGGCGGTGACCGTGAGATTTCTCTCGTACTCTCAATATCTGGGCATGTGCTACGAGTAGTTCATGACCATCCAGCGAGATCATGGTACAGGTTTTTTGTCTGCAGTTCGTCGTCCTCTGAGGAGATGCAGAGACTTCCGACAGCCAGTCTTACGTCAGACATGGAATATCGATCATGATGCTTGCGCAAGAAGTCGACGAAATCACGTTGAAGTGCCACAGTTTTCCGAATTCCAATCATTGTCGAAATATCCTTGGCAGTGAGAGAAGCGTCGGGATCGCGATCGAGGATACGTCCGATGTTGCCTAGGTCGCCGCTTTGCATGATGTGTCCGATCACTTTGCCAGACAGCTTTGCACGCGGTGCATGATCGAGCAGCACTGCAAGTCTTGCGGGGAGTTTGAGCATTTCCCATAGCGCTAGATCTTTGGATTCTTCGACCACAGCACCCATCAGGGACAGAACGAGTCCCTGGTCCCCAGTTGTCTCACGGCTGAGCAGGAATGAAAGGTTGACGGGATTACGGCAGTTTTTGAGCATCTGCTCTGTCACCGTGAGCGCTGGATTGCAGGCGAAGAGCCAATCAAGTACACCCGATGCATCGTGGCTGATACCGGCCTCCAGAATTCGTAGGACATTCGATTCAGTCGGGATCAAATCTGGACGTCGACTCAGTAATTCTTCGATGCAATCCAGCACACCGGGAGCCGGAGAAGTCACGATTCCGCTTGCCGACAAATTCAATAGTGTCCGCACCAACGATATATGGCTGGTCGTACTCAAGCAACTTCGTCAGCACATCAACACGGCCGACTCCTGCGAACAGGTTTGTCGTGAGTTTCTCGATGCGCCCTTCGTCTAGAACTTTTGCCACGGCATGATTTGGTCTGGACTTCCATCTCTGGGCAGCTTAGCGCTCAGAAGTCGAATCATCCCTTCCTCGGGAATGTGATATGGTTTCCAGCGAGCAAACAATCTCTGGAGAATTGCATCTTGCTCTACACCGACTGGAATATCGCAAGCCGCTGCGATATCTTCTTCGGAGATGGATGCCGCAGGATCTCGGTCCAGGAGGGCATGCGCAATGTCAAGTTCCTCAGACTCAGCTCCGCGATAGCTCAGAATCCGTGCCAATTCCTCTAGGCAGACCGTAAGTGCCGATTGGCCTTCACCATCCTTGTGAGCAAAGCTATAGCCACGAGCGAGGAGTACTTCCACGATTTCAAGTTGAGCATATCGACATACATGGTGTAGTGCGTGGCCCTCTGGATCAAAAGTCGAGATCCCTGAGCTGCCTTTGTCAAACTCGAGCATTTCTTTCACCATCTCCAGACTCGTGTCGCCACAACTGTCGATGGCGACAAGGAGTGGGCTTGGAAGTACATCGCGGTCCGACTGGACCGGAGTACCCTGCGTCAGCAACAGGCTAGAAATGTCGCACCATCCCAGGTGCAGCGCTAAGGAGAGTTCCAGGAGTGTGCTTCCTGATGCGCTTTCCGAAGGGCATGCGTGTGAATTGTGCTCAAGCAAGAGACCAATGATTTCTTTACATGCAGCGTCTTTTTGTGTGTCTTTGGCAAACAGCTTGACGTAATCTGTCTTATCCAACCTAGTAAGATCTTGTAAGTAAGTTGATTCCTTGTCGCTCAGCGATTTACCAAGTAACAAAGAGCTGACTGCACACGACATTAGCACTGCTTCAATCGGCGTGCCGTACTCTGCATGTTTGCCATGTGACCATGACCACTCCCCGAGGAACATCTTGACAATCGACGTGCGGCCGTGTGCTGCAGCAAAATGCAGCGCCGGTCGTTGCGTCCCGTGATCGTCATTGCTAGCGAGCCTTTGGCTTAAGCCGATGCGGGCCACTTGTTCGTCTCCCCTCACGCAAGCCTCTGTGAGCATGGCGTGGGTACATGGTACATAGGAGAGTAGTGTGTCAACATGTTCCAGTCGCATACCAGTAACATCAGTCGACGCGATTTCGAGTTCCAGGTCGAAATCGTGGCGCCCTTGAAGTGTCTCAATGAGCAGAACCACAAACTCACGGCTGGACTGCAAATAGGCCTGCTCGAAAATGTTCCATATCTCTCGCGAAAGTAGAAACTCCTCTGCATGGGCGAACAGTTGCAAAGCTGTGGCTGGCTGTGCATGGCATATGGCATATAGCATGTCGAGCTGCTTCGGCGAATTGCCCAGCGGAGCCATTGAGCTGCCTCAAGCGTTCCAAGAGGTACCAAGTGATCGAGCCTTGGGACATAGCCCTGGATCGAATTGAACAGCATTGTCGCCAACTTCTTTGAAGCAGTTGACCCAGTGCATGATCTTCTCCATGACATCACGGACGATGATGCCGTTAGGCAGACGCAAGCGTTTCTTGACGGAGTCATCATGTCTGGTTTTGGCTTCCTTGAGGACTTCGTAGACTATGTCTCGCACAAGAGTTCTCGTTGGTGCTAAGCGATCTTTCACTTGCAGGTCCACAGAGTCAATAGCTGTCTTCCAGAGGTCCAGAGTGGTGGGGACTGCCATTCGGTCTATTGCAATTTGACGACCGCGCTGGCGGAGATCATAGTTCGAGTAGCTTGGAAAATGTCAAGCTGAGTCGAGGCGATACGTCTACAGCTGAATGATGTGCCATACGTTTTGCCAGCTTTCCATGAGGCTGAGCAATATCTGTATGTAAAGGTGGGTCGCCACGTCGCCTGCGGCTGAGACGCTTGATTTAAGCGCTGTGATAGGATTGGGCCTGCATATCATCCGGTGTGTAGGACATCTCTAGCTACATATCAGGCAGCAAAACGATAGATTAGAGGCTGCACATGTCTTCGTTGGATGGGCATGCACCGTGCAGTTAGCTAACCATACTCATCCTTCCGTCCTACCGTACTTGTCGAAACTGCCATGCACAGACGTGTTAGGCATAGATCTAGGATGCAATTCCTGATTTGAATTGCACAGTTAATATGTATAGGTTACAATGTTTTACGCTAAGATGGAGTGCTTTGCATGTTTCGACGATATCGTATATATACTTCCGGCAAGCAGTAGAAGTCGGCCTACACGCCCTCCGATTGGCTGCACGCAGATCTGACTTGGTGAGATCATTCATTCGCGCTTTCGATTGAGCTTGCGCGCATCATTGGGAATTTGCTAGGAGAAGGAAGACAGACCATCACCATCCTCCTCCAACATACCATATAGCAACACCACCGACAAACACCCACAATGCCCTCCTCCACAGTCTGCACATCGTGCATCCGCACCCTCCGCCAACAGACCCGCCGCCATCTCCTCACACCCCAAACATCCTCCTCACGCGCCCTCTCATCAACCGCAAACCGCGCCTTCACCATCTCCCGCGCCCTCCTCGACGAACCCAAGCAAAAGCAGCCTCTACAAGAACAAAAAGAACAATCTTCAAAATCAACACAACCCACCCAAGCCTCCTTCATCGCCTCCCTCCGCTCAAGCTCCAACCCCATCGCCAAAGCCACCACAGAACCCTACGTCGCCTACGGCGCCACCGAAGACCTCTTCAAAGCCTGCGCCTCAACATGCTCCTACACCATCCCCGCCCTCAACCAAAAGCCCCCGCAACCCGCGCCCAAGAACGACAAAGGCGAAGACATCGGGCTGGGCGAAGGCTGGTGGTTCGCTCCTAAAACCTCCAACGGCCTCGAATTGCCAGTGACGTTCAACGTGTGGGCCCAGGTCATGTACCTGCACATGTACGCTCTCACCGCGCGCCTGCGCAAATTCCCCGCCCAGCACGTCCGGATCTGGGAGCAGAACTTGCTGGACCACTTCTTCTACGCGGCTGAAGACCGCATGGCGATGTGGCATGGCATGGCCGCTAGGGGAATCAGGAACAAGTACCTGAAAGACCTGTGGGTGCAGTGGCGCGGCGTGCTGGTGTCTTACGACGAGGGGCTTATCAAGGGTGATGCGGTGCTCGCGGGCGCGGTGTGGAGGAATGTTTTCCAGGGACGCGAGGATGTGGATATCGCGGATGTGGCGGCTGTGGTGAGCTATTTGAGGAGAGAGCTTTCGAGGCTGGATAAGTTGCCTGATAATGTGATCTCGACGGGCGATATCAAGTTCCTTAATCCGGCGGAGGAGATCAAGGTGATTGCTGGGCTTAAGAGCGCGAATATGCAGAAGACCTTTACATCAGAAGATCTGGCGCGTTTGAAGTCGGCGGCTGCCAACAAGGCATAAAGAGATGGATGGGATGGGATGGGAAGGGAAAGAAATAAATGTTGTAGCGATATTCTGTATCATAATTGTAGAAAGTAGAGAGCTTCACGCATTGTACGATAGCTCGTTCCAAAAAACCCCAAGGGTATCACCGCCAGTTTTAACGCCTCGCTAATTCCAAAAAGAGACGTTCATAATAATCCCAATCCTCCCTATACCTCTCAATCACTCAATCACTCGTCGTACTTCGGAGCGTCGTCATCATCCTGATCCATAGCCTGCTGTCTCTGTCTCTGAGCCTCAGCCTGCAACCTCTTGTTCTGCTCGGCCTCGTGCGCTCTCCTCTTGTCCGCATCCCTGCGCTGCTTCGCTTCTTGCTCGCGCTTCTTCCACGCGTCTCTGATCTTGTGCGAGTTGGTGATGAGGTCCTGCTCCGTGACGCCGTCGCGAATGCTGTCGATCACGCTGCGCACGGTCGAGATGTGGTTGGCGTCTTTCTTGTCGTCGCGGTACCGAGGCGTGCCGTCCTTTTCGATCTTAGGCCGCCAGGACCCCGAGACGGGGTCGAGGAAGCACTCGATGACGCGGCCATCGATCTGCTCGCCCATGTTCTTGATGGCTTCCCACTCTTCGTCTGTGAGCGCTAGATTGGCCCAGCGCTGGTATCCCTCGCGATCGCCGTGGTTGACCATCAGATCGATCTCTGGCTTCGCGTCCCAGTCTTCGTACATCCCGTCCTCGTCCTCATCCGTGGGGAAAGCGCCCAGCTGCAGCTTGAAGTCGATCGTGTTCTCGTGCGGCGGCTTCCACTTGAGAATGTGCACGTCGGTGCCGGCGACGTATGGCGTTGACTTGCAAGTAAAGATAAGCCCATCGTTACCGTGCGGCAGCTTGGGCAAGATGTCGCGGAACATCATCTCGGAAGCGTAGGGCACCTCCATCTTCTTGAGCTGCAGCTGGAAAGGCTGCGCTTGCGCATCCGAAGGGTATTGCTTCGCGAACTCGACCCATGGCTCGTAGACGAAGGCTCTGATCTTGCCGAGGCGGATATCCAGCTGGCGATTCGTGATGGACTGGCCATCGAGGCAGAGACCGTCGAAGATGAGGTAGACCAGCTTAGTCCGGCCGTCACCGCAGTCCTGGCGCACGAGCTCGCCGTCCAGAAGCGTGCCCTGGTGGTAGCCGCCCAGGTTGTTCTGCTTGGGGAGGTGCAGCTGGTCGCGCGGGATGTAGTAGTAATCGTTCTTGCGGTCGATGAGGAACTGCGCCTCGATGTCGCCCTCGGCCGTGCCCAGGAAAGCGGTCAGGTAGAGCAGGCAGCGGATGCCGTCGGTCTTTTCGCAGAGGTAGTAGTCGGTGCGCTGCAGCTCGAGGAAGTGGTTGCGCGCGAAGGAGACGGGTTGCGCGCCAGGGAAGGTCAGCTGCTGGCGGCCTAGTAGATCCGCGACAGTACCGCGGTGAAACTGCATGTCCTCGTAAGGGATCCTTTGGCCGACATCGTCTAGCGTGACTGAGGAGCCCATAGTTGCTGCTTGGTGTTGATGCTGGTATTGACAAGTGACAGGTCACGTCTGGTGTGTTTGCGTGAAAGTCGCCAGGGACAGACTGATGCGCCAGCCCAGCCAGCTTTCACATGCCGCGGCTTTGGCAGGCGTGGCTGCGTGGCTGAAGAACAATCGGAAAATAAGTGTCGAGCAAGGTAATTATTTTATCTTTCATCAAATATACGTACATCCTTAACTTGAAGTATATGCAATCTCGTAAGGTATCTCATCCACTCATATGAAAACTCCAAATCAGATCCTCCTTTTCGCCACCGCATCCCATTCACCCAAACCCCCACCCTAACACCAAAACCCCCCCAAAAAATCAAATTACATATCCGGAATCAAAATATTCACCTTCGACCACTGCCCAACCTCCAAATCCCTCGTATACTCAGTAACATCATCACCCACCGTCTGATAGAAAACATTAATATCGTCCCCGCCGCTCTGATTCGGCAGCGCAGTGACGCTGAGGTGTGTGCCGGGAAGGCCAGCGTCACCTCCGATGGTGAAAGTGTCTCTGCTGACGATGGAAGTGTTTTCCGAGTTCCACGAGATGTTGTAGCCCATGATTTCGTTGGTGTCCATTTGCGCGTAGAAGTAGCTTGTGTAGCCTAGGCTGGTCGCGGGGTTGACGTTGGGGATGGAGATGGATGCTGTGAGGAGGGAGTGGGAGTTAGTGGTGTGTGAGGACAGTGTTGAGATGGGCATCTTGCTTACAGTTTGTCCATTCGTTGATGGGGTGGTCGTCCGTCGCGGTCATGTTGTTGTTGGTGTCTTTCCAGTAGAAGTTCACGGTGTTTTTCAGATCGACGAACATTGCATACGTGACGGTTCCTTCGCCCCAGCTATAGCAGCCGACACCAGCATGGCCGTTAAGATTCTTCCATTCCTCCTGATAGTCCCACTTCTCGTCGCCGTACCGCCAGCCATATTGCTGAAACGTGGTGTTGTCGGAAGCGTACCACAAATGCATTCCTAAACAATCTTAGCCTGATCCAAGTAAGTAAGGTAGTTTAATCGAACTCACCAACTTCCGACGACGCAGCCGTCGAACCCGTCGAAGGGCGATCCGTATGGACATAATCCGTATCTCCATACGCATTTCCATACCAACAGGCTTGCATGCCAACCTGATCAGCATCGAGGACCGTGAGATTCATATCGTTGAGCGGCCCATCGCTCCAGAGGCTTGAAGTATTGCTGTTAGACCTTTGCTTCAACTTGTTGTCGTCGCCGATGTCTGCGATTGCTGTTAGTCTGTGTCCAGCACTCAATCGCCTCGATCAATCAAACCTACAGAATACATGCCACTGGCTAATCCCATCCTGCACATAAGCCACAGCAGACAACGGCGTGCTGTTCTTCGCATTCGAAGCCACAATCTCAGACTGCGACCCACCAACCCATTGGCCTTCGGCAGTCAAGCGCTCAAATCTGATATCTCCGGAGTGGTGCTGGAAGTACATAACCAGCGAACCAAGCGGTGCGTCCGCTAGATTTGATGCGAACGACTGGGAAGCAAGAGCGATTCCAGATCCATTGAAAGCACCGCGTGTGGCGTAGTACTCTGGATTGATAGCACCGCCTATGGCATATGGGTCGGCGGTCCCAGTGGGTGTTGGCGATGGGGATGATGCTGATGATGTGTTCGCCGGAGCGGCTGGGCTGGCGGAGCTAGTTCACGTCAGTTACAATTTTATCATACCCAAACCATAGAAACCCCATCTCGAATGCTTCCACCAACAAGTAAGAATTCGAATCAACATACCCATCACCCCTCGTCCCCAATCCAACACCCAACCCAATCCCCAACCCCACCGCCAACAGCACCAAAACCACCAAAAGCCCATAAAACCACTTCGCTCTCATCCCCATCACCCTCCTCCCACCCTCTCTCCCCGCCCCATCGATCGGTCGCTGGTAAGGCAAAGGCTGTGGCTGCTGAAACGCAACAACCTCCTTGTCCCCCTCAGCCGCGCGGACAGATTCGGGAAACGCCGAAGAGAGCTGCTCAGGGGACATGGGCCGATCTTTGTTCGATAGCCGGTGCTGCATTGACGGCGCGCCGATGGAGCCATGGGGGCTGTAGGCTTGTGTGTCGATGTGTACGCCGTAGTGGGGTGGTTGGGAGTAGGGTGGGGAGGAACTACTTTTGGTGTGTCAGTTGTGTATTTTGTCGCGATGGTGTTGTTTCATGTTGTCGATTGGTGCGTGGTGGCTTGGTGGAGGTTATGGATTCGATTTCTTTTCTTGATTAAGATCCAGTGAAACCTCATAACTCACCAGCCCTGCAATCAACCACCCACAGTAACGAGGGAAAAAAGAGCATAGCTTACAAGTCTTCCGTGAACCTCGGACTCCCATCTGAAGGAAACCTCGGAGGGCTATCCATGCTTTGCTTTACACCTCAATAACAAGAATTCTGCTATATCGCACAGCAGCAACAAGCAGCGAAACACAACAGGTGCACGGAAGTTATCCAGTGCTTTGGAAAATCAGGAGAAGCTTCTGAAACGAGGGCAGCAGGTCGACCAAGCATCAAGCGAGGAGCATAAGGAAAAGAAGGCGAAACAGCACAGCAGCCCAAGAGGGGCGGCGCACAAAAGACCTACCTACTCTCAGATAAGCACAACCTTACCGAAGAACGCAGCCCCAGGATCCTGTAGTGCCATCCATCTGTCTGCGCCGTACACCCAGAACGCAGTCAGACGGTTCCAGAGTCGGACATAGGCCTCCCGGGACTCTGCAGGAGGAGGAGCAAGCGAGGTACGGTACGTCGGTACCTGTTCTCGACAAGCCATTGCTCGTGGCTCTGAGGAGCACTGCTCAGCTCAGCTCAGGATCCCAGGGCTGTGGGTCGGGCGAATGAGAGCTCGTGTGCTGCTGCTGTGTTGTGCTTATTACACCAGAAGAAGCGAGCGAGCGAGCGGCCGGCCGGCCGACCCCGCTGGAGGGACATGTATGTAGGTACGTCTTTCATGTAAGCGATGGAAGCGAAGGAAGGGAGAGCCTTATGATAGATGGAGCTGAGGAGCCGGGCGTGAGGCGGAGGATGTAAGCTTTTTTGGGCTGTCTATTCTTGAATTTTTTTTGGTCGTGGTGCGAAAGAGCAGTGGCGGAGTACAGAGGGTCTAAAGTACTCTTGATGTGCGCGAGAAGTGTCCATCTCTGATAGAAGGTAAAGTATTTCTGAACAGCGACAATTCTTCTCAAGCGGCGCCCACAAGTCTGACGGCAGCAAGCGGTCTGGCCGGATTTCCCAGGATCAAGCTGTCGGCGTATTGTGCTGTGCTGTAAGCGGTGATACTAAGGTGTGTCAGCCCACATGTGCAGTGCAGCGACAGCGAGCAAGCAGGCTAAATGTCACGCCCGACGCTGTGCGGCGCCGCCGTCGCGTGTAACACTGTGAGCCTGCTCACCTCGGCAGAGCGATGGATCTGCTTAGAAGTGCTGTTCTAACATAGAAGGAACATGGTGAGAGAATGCTTCGAAATCCAAAACCTAGAAGTCGAACAAGCCAAGGATTCCGACTCCGAACCTCCTTCCTTTCCACGCCGAGCTATGAAAGGCTATAAGAGCTATATCATGTTAGCCTTGCGCCGCGATCTTGTCACATGTGAGGTGCCTTGTGTACCTCCGCACTGCTCACGGCTAGAAGCATCAACCCGTCCCTTTGGTTCTACCTGCAAACGAACCAATCATTCTTGCCACTGCTGCCGGCACCTGGATCAGATAAAACCGAGGGATACAATATCAGATCCTTTTTGCGTATGGACGACTTCATTGCTTTCCCAGGTTCATCTCTGCTCTCTGTGCTTTGCGGATTTGTTACTTAAATGGCAAGGTACGTGAGTTTCAATCGACGCCTTAATCTCAGACCCATCGAATGTGGTATGTCCTTGACGATTGACATATTCAAATAGAACTTATGGTGTCAGGATAAACAATACGGAAGACGAATATCTCTGTCTCCGTACACATTACATATATGTATAGGTTATTCCCGGGGCCATATTTTCAGACCAACCCGGTGGGTATTTCCTCCATAATTACTCCTAGCAACCTGTATCAACTCCAAGACCCCAAACCTCCCAAACGCAAGAAGAAACCCTTAAACAACAGAAGGCGCCCTGCCGCGACTCTTCTCGGCGCGAGCATCAGCCCTGCTGTTCATTCCAGTCGTAGGGATCGGCTTCTCGACCCTCAGGAACAGCTGCAGCGCAAGCTCGAGAGGGAGCAGGAGCAGCCAGACGCGGTTGAGGAAGAAAGACAGCGTGACGGATAGGGTGGCCACCGCAGCATCGAGCCAGAAGTGGTTGGCGGTCGCGACGATAATCAGCAAAACCAGCAGCGGGTAAGCGAAAGCTGCGATGGCGTAGAAAGCGCCGAGGAAAGCGTTCTGGCGCATCACGCGGCGGCCTTTGCCGAAGAGAGCGGAGATCAGGCCGGAGTGGTAGAGGAATGTGGAGCCGATTGTGAAGGCGTAGGTGAAGTGTAGGGAGGGCATGGCGGCGAGCTGATTGACGTTGCTGGATTTGGTCCAGACGCTTTCGGCGTTGCCTTGGCGGACGGTGTCTTGGAAGCCGTAGGACTTGGGGAGCAAGCGAGGAGGCATGCAGGGGTAGAAGGCGAAGACGAAGAAGGCGCCGAAGTTTGCCAGGGTCATGGTGCGGCGGGCGAGAGTGAAGGCGTTGTGGTTGGGTGCGACGTAGTAGTACCAAGAGAGGAATCTGGGATGCACTGTTAGCTTGATGTTGAGAGCTCGGGTACAGCAGGGTTGACTTACGCGACAGTTCCAGGGATGTGGACGATGGAGTAGAGCTGGTTGAATGCCGAGAGGATGGACATGTGGTTCTCAAGGAAGTACTTCTGGACACCAACTTCTGTGAACGGGAAGAAGATGCGGAAGACCGAGTCGTGCTCGAACCAGAGGATGTCAAGCGCATGCTTCTGCGCAAGCTCAGTGACCTCGTGCGAGCCCTGCAGAGCGTACAAATGCTGAGCAATCTTCTTGGTCATGGTGTAGACGACGTAGTTTAGAGCCCAGTAGAACATCTCGATCAAGAAGGGGAACTTTTGCAAGATGCGGCTGTGGATGTTGCCAGCGAATCTTGAAGTATCCAGAGAGATTCCCCAGATAGTCTGCCTCTGTCCTAGCCATGTGGTCTTCTCGTTGCGGTGCGCCTCACTGATGCTCTCATCGTCGCTCTCGCGGTCGTTCTGTGAAAGGAGGCTGTCGGCGGATTGTGATCGCTCGTATGTGGGCTGGCGCTTCTTTGCGAAGATGCTGAAGTCTTTGTTGCGGTTGATGACGAGGGATCCGACCATGATGCTAACGACGATCTATGGTTTGTATATTAGCGTTGTGGATTGCGAAGCTTCCCTGAGCACAAGGCAATGCCTACCAAAGGCTCGAACCATTCTCGAGATTCTGACTGGGGCTTTCCCAGTGCGGGTGTAGTCGAGGCCATAATGTGTGGTTGTGAATGGGAGAGAGTATTGACTCAACACCCGATGGATACTGTCGTCGTGGTTGTCTTTGTGGTGTGTCGCGTGCCCGATGAACAAGGAGGGAGTCGGCAGATATTAGGTGCGGCGGTAGTTGGTGAGATAGCGGGGGAACTGCCGTGTATGTACAGTACAAGCAAGCGAAGGCAGAGAGATGGGTAGAAGCAAAGAGCGACTAGTAGAAGAGAAGAGAGGTCAAGGTGAGGCGGTACTGGAGCGTGAAGAAAGCTTGACTGCGGTCTCAGGATTGGAAGTGTAAGGTAAGTTGGCTGGCGCCTGTGCTCGAAGTGGGTGTCAACAGCAGATCTGCTCCTCACTCCATCCTAGTTCTCTCCTAATTCAGCGGGTCTTCGGTCTGCCCCGTGATTGAGCCCTGGTGTAGGTAATTGTGGCCAACGGATCGAGGCCGGATGCTCTTCGAAGGTTCGCACGAGCCGGGCCATCTGTGGCAGTGCTCAGCAGATGGCAACGACTGCGGTGATTGGCACAGGGCGGTCCTCTTCGAACTGCTGGCACAACGGGTTTTGCATCTGTTCCGTCCGTTCATTTCGGGGAAATACTGCTCAGTGCTTTGCTGCAGGATGGGGCACCACTTTCACACTGCCAAAAAGAGCGGAGCACGGCAACCCTGGTGCACGCGTCTCCTTGTTTCGACGGCTGGTAGTGCCAGGAACAAGGAGCTATCCCACTCCTGCCGAGGCCTTGCGTATCTCGTACGCTGGAGTTATTCCATGTTTTCACAATAATCAGATGAAGTGTCAATTCAAAGGCGATCCTTGATAGACGAGGCGCTTCCTGGCGGTGCCACAGCCGCAATTGTGCATCACTAATGCGCCATGTCCTGCGCACGCGATCGCTGACACACGACAGCTTGCCGGAGTCAGCCAAGCGACAAAAGCTTATTTCTTGCCCGCCCAAGGCCCAAAGTGGATGCGCTCAGCCTTGAGCACGAGAACAAACCCATCCTTCTCTTCCGACTTCCTTGTACTTTTCCTCGGATATCTATAGGCAATTCGCTTTTCTCGCTCCACAATCCGATCTCTTTTGACCCATCTCGAAAGACATCTCCTCCATCTCGAAATCTTCTCCGCTCGATCTTCGCTTCCACTGATTGATTAGCGAACACCACCGGGCGCAAACTCTCGCCGAGCTTGCGCGCGTATGCTTGATTAGCCTCGCATTGCCCTCCCGAGCAGAGTTATCACCGGCAAACGGCTCTGATCCGTTCCGGTGCCTAACCCGCGGAGGTTTTTATCACGATGCATACCGCGGTATCTGTTGCCCAGTATGGTGCAATGGGAAGTGCAAATCACGTGTGATCGGACATTCAAAGTGCATGCAAACACCGACGAACACGTTTCGGAAGAAATGCCATGGCCTGGCCTGGTTCCTGGAATCCCACTTTTATTTCCCTGATACACGTGCCAAGTGTGACCGTTTTGCAGGCGGAGGGCTGGATACCTTAGCTACTCAGCTGCTCAGCTGAGCCGCCTCAAAATAACCACTGCAGCATCTTCTGGTCGACTGCTTAGTGACGACATCAGTCGTCAGATATACCAGTTGACCTCAGACAAGATCGCCTACCCGAAGGACGTCGTTACTTTCAAGGCTGAACGCTAGAACCTCCCGCCAGCAAAAGGCTGTTGTGTGCCCATCACGCGACGGCCCCGGCGATCATTCCACTCTGCCAACGCCTACCTTGCTACCGATCGTTTCATTCGCCGCCACAGACGATCAAGATCCTCGCCTACTTGAATTTTGTTCTCACTTCGCAAACGCCACGAGCGCCACCATGCAGCAACTTCACGTCTTGGATGCGATGTTCGAGAATTTGGATATTCTCGACATAAGTGCTAATCATGACAACTCTAAGTACCCTATGGTAGTCACATACCATTTTGTCCTTGGCTTGACATGCCCGGATGAAGTGAATTGTTGGCTGGAACGACATGCTGCTCATCACTCATTACATCTTAGATATCGGAGCCCGTATAGGCCGACCACCCTCGAGCATCGATGACATTAGAAGGACCTAGAGGTACTTCCCGACACAACCAACAACTCCATCCACATATCCAAACATTTTTAGTCCATGCATATTCACGAGTCCCTGGCGATTGCCTAGTCCAAGGCACTATCGGAGGTCTCTGTTTTGCTTCTGAGCGCCTTGCTTTGAGTAAGCATTGCCTGGACGACTTTGATTGGCCGATGGTATACAATGCATTGCTCGACATAACATCCAACCTCCCTCTCTCTCTCTCTCATCATCCTCGCCATCCGCCCCATCACCGCAACCCTCTACTCGCAATTGGCAAACCCATTATTAATATTAGACAGCGTGCAGCCTCCGCAACCATTGCAAGTGCACTGCGCTGCGGGATCGCATTGGAACCAGTACGCCGTGCCGTCTTCGAGCCACAGATGGCAGATTTGGTCGAAGCCGCATTTCTAGCGAGACGGAATTAGAAAAGGTGAACTGTGAGCTGTGTGTGCTTGCACCGATGGGCAGACTTACGCCGTGGGCGAATGCTTCTTGCGCGTTGGCGAGCGAGAGGAAGGTTGCCATGGCCATGGAGGTGAGTGTGATGAGTTTCATGGTTGGGACTTGTTGAGATCAAGGTGATAGGGTTTTGGTTGGCGACTGGTAGTCCTGTTGTTGTTGTTCTCGCGGTCTTTCAGAGCGTCATACGGCATGGTACTTATTCCTACGCTGCAGTTGACCTCGCCTTATCAGCCAGCGGGCAATGTGGTTGAACCATCCCAATCCGCGCGCATCCGTCGAATCCTACAGGGAACGGACCATGTAGCACGTCGTGCGAGTGTCCATTGGTTAGTAACAGCAAGAACAGCGACAACAACCCTGCTTGTGTTGGGCAGCTTCTCGTATTGACCCTCCGCTGCGGGTCACACAGCGTCGCTTATGATTAGGCTGCTGGGGCTGAACCTGCGCTAACGGTCCATCAGGATTCTCTGATAACTGTCGTGGCGGGCGGTTCGCAATTAACATGATCGCGAGATTTTGTGTACAGGTCAATCTGAAGAGAATCACCGGCTAGAATGGCCGTGCTGTTCATTATTCGTAACGTCTAAAGATATATACAGTACGCCGGCGGCGAATCAGCACAAGCCAACGAGGCAATTTGTTGACTCAAAAACTCGTCCTCCATGTCTCTGGCAGCCAGCTCTTCATACGCCTGGTTCGCATCGGCCAGTCCTGAGTAGCCACCATCGAAGTACCCAGGAAGCAGCACATCCATGGCCATTTCTTCCTCGACTGAGAGATCGGCAAAGTGATCATCCATATCAGCCGAGATCTGTAGTGGAAGTCGTAGATTGGCTGTTCTGGTGCACCCTTGGCTGGTGAGCTTGATCGATGTTTCTAGGATGTAGGTTCTGCTGATCAGACACGAGTGGAAAGTCGGGACCAGAGTGGTGGGGACGGGTATGCTGACTGGGACGAGCAAGTCCGCGGTTTGAGAAGAGCTGTTGGGTGGTGATGGGGTGTCTGCGGTCGGTTCTTTGATCTCCATATGGGCTGGTTCAGGAGAAAGGTCGTCTTTGCTTTGCGTTTTAGCAGTCTGCCAGACGACCTTTTCTGGGTTGAAGGAAGTAGAGGGCAAGTGCTTCGTGTACACTCTCCTGTTGCGATCGCACACGCTGTCGTTCTTCTGCGGGAGATCCTGGTGGTTGGAGGAGGTGTAGAAGGTGTTGACTTCCAGCCTGGAGGTGATCTTGCTGACTTGCGGTGCTTCGGCAGTGCTGCGGTTTTTGTTGTCGAAGTGGAGCATGACGTTCACAGGCACGGTGCAGAATCTGTGAGTGGCTCCTTCGTCTTCGCGGCGTTTGAGCTTCAGGCATTTCGGCTGTGTGGCTTCGACGGTGACAGTGCCGAGAGATGACCGGATGATACCTTTGCTCATTTTCTTTACTGCGCGTAGGCAGTGGTCGCTTGGTGCTGCTCCTCTTGTCGTCTTGTTGATGTCGGTAGGCAGTGCGGTGTCGGTGCAGGGTACAACGAGAATCTCACGCCATACAGTGGCCAGTGTAGTCGGTCCTTTGCTTGCGTTAAGCTTTTTGGACTTGAAGATCGTGGCCGAGATTCCGTAGTTGATGATAGTCGTCTCGGGAACCGTGGCGTCGACCTCTCCTCCTTTGCCAACGCTGTCGTGCCGACTGAAGCTCGGCGGAAGAGCCAAGTGTGCTTCTCGTACGGCGGGACTTGCGATTTGGTGGCCGCACGATCCATCCACCAGGCGTTTGGGAACCACGAACTCGAATGGGAAGTCGTACGTCGTTTCTCTTTGGAAGGTGCGATCGAGCGGGTAACGTGCTTCGAGGCCGGGCTGCCGTAGTGTAAGGAAAGTCTGAGACGATTTGGAGATTTCTTGGTGGCCGGGCAGGGCAGACATGAGGTCGACGAAGGTTTTGGATTGGCCCATCAGTTTGATCTCGATGGTGTCGAAGTGTGTTTCGGCGTAAGATGATTCGATCACGACTTTGCCGTGGATTCTGTCTCCGATGGTGAACTCATTAGAATTGCTTTCCAAGTGGACTTCGATTTTGGGCTTCCGCGCCATTGCGGGTGGTAGTATGCTGCGCATTGGGAACAGAGGAACGGTAGTAATATGTCGTTAAAGGTTCTGTGTGTCCAAGGAAATGTGACATGAACAACGTGAATGCTGTGAGAAGACAATGTGAAATATAGATGCTGGCACAAATGGCACCATACCGGACCAGCCATCATTTATAGTGAATGCCCGGTGAGAGCACGCCCTTCCCCCATACGATGTCGAATGTATTATGGCATGTAAAAGCACTAGCGTGTGTCGACACGGCAAGCAAAATCTTGTGGTATACTTCCCAATCGGGACAATCATACCGAGCGGGTCTAGCGTGTCGGCATACATGGCCCGAAGAAGAAGCTCTGGGGTCTGGGCTGGAGAAGCGCCATCGCAAACTTGCCATTCAAAACGCTTTCGGATCCACTTTCTACGATCTTTCGTTTCCTTTCTGGAGGTGTTGCCTGTGCTGCGAGCGAGCGAGCGTGGTGGCTTCGATGCAAAATTTTCTCGCTTGACCGCACGCAATAATGCCAGGCTCAATAAGCGATGCTCGCGGACACACAGGTAGACGGGACGCGCGACCGAGGAGAGCTAAGGTCTTCACCGGATGCATGACTTGCAGGTCTCGACATCTGAAATGTGACGAAGCCAGGCCCACGTGCCGACGATGCGCGGATGCTCAACTCAAGTGCGCTGGATATCATGGATACCGTGCTGGAGTGCGGTGGGTATCTGTGGAGGGGCCCGCCAATTTCCGGTCTGGAACGCCTTCTTCGCTCTTGGAGGAGGCGACGCATCATGTGCACGAGACGATCGTGTCGTTCTCAGAGACGGCTGTTGTTCCCATCCAAGCTCGGACGGAGGCAGAGTGTGTACCTTCTCCATCAGTTGATGGAGCTGAGGCAGGACTAGGTGTGGACCTACTAATACAGGACGCTGACGATGATCCGGGGCAACGCGGTCACAATAATACACCGACAGAGGTGTTGTCGTTGTCCGGCCACACGGTACCGTCGACTCCTCATTACCCAGGTGCTGTGGAGAACAGCCTGACAGTCAGAAGACATCTAGACCTGTCCCCCTCAACGCATCTCCAACTGAAGGCTATTGAGTTTTGGGTCAGTCATCTGAGCGATGCTCTGTCATGCGTACCAGGACCATTGAACCCTCTCAAGAGGATATTCATGCCCATCATGTATGAGGGAGCTCGATGTCCAGGGACCCAGTCAAATGCGTCAATCGCTCTCTTCTACCTAGTATGCTCAGCTGGTGCGTTCCATCTTTCTGCCCACGCTACTGACGACAGGGAGAGATCTGACTATCTGACTTTTGCACTGTCGTATCAAAGCGATGGAGTTCGCCACCTGAACCACAGTCTCATGAAAGACGACGTCGACGATAGGGAAGGCATACTCGCATCTTTGTTGATGTGCCTCACCTACGAGCCTGCTACAGACCAGAGAGGTTTCTGGCTCACTCACCTACACGGAGCTTCTCTATGGCTTGGAAAGATCGACGTGCGATGGTGGACGCGCAAAGAATCGACTCTAATCATGTACCAAATGGTCGCAAGCACAGCCATCTTCCTCCGCTCCCAACTCCTCTCCCACACAATAGCTTCGGAATCCAATTTCAACTTCGACCTGAACGAAGTCATGGAGCCCTACCACCTCGACTACATCTTCGGCATCCCCAAGCGCGCCCTGCGAATGATCACCTACATGGTCTCGCTCTCCGTCGAAATGGAACAGAAAGGCCAGCACCCGCAAGTCGACCTAGACCTCTTCGAGACGGAATTATACCTCGCCGCGCCGCTCGAATGCAACGTCCCGCCTGCGATCAAAGATCAGGAGGACCTCATCCGGCACTACTCGCACATCTTCTACCTCGGCTCCATCGTCTACTGCAAACGGAGACTCCGCAATCAACCGCCCGCGAGCGTCCAAGGGCTTGTCGAGCAGGTGCTAGAGCACATCGAAGCTCTGAAGGGTTTCACGGGACGGCGGTATTGCCCCGTGCTGTGGCCTATTGCGGTGGCGCTGTTCGAGGCCCAGGGCTCCGGGCTGCGATCGAGGGCGTTGGTGTGGGTGGATATGATATCGGAAATGTCGACGCTGTCGATGTGGCAGAAGTTTAAGGTGCTTTTGGAAAGCTTCTGGAATCGACGCGACACGCCGGGGCATGGGGAGATGAAGTGGGAGGCGTATATTGGGGATCCACTGGTGCCGAGTCTTATGATGGTGTAGGGTTGGCTGTGGAGGTGGCGATAGGGTGTACTGTAATATTGACACGGGCCATAAACGGAAGCAAGATCTGGATGGTGTAATTCATGAGGAGAAGGCTGGGACGTGCTATATCAATAATTGAATCCAGCTTGGTATTTCAAGGCCATAATTTCCGACCATTTCTTGTCCGAAGCTTCCCTCCTGAAATCACGATGATACTGTTCGGTGACTTGTTTGGAGCCACCACTCGGGACGATTGCATACTCGTCGTGACTGCCGGCCTCATTGATGTAGGGAATCGTTCTTCGAACATGGCATTGGCGGTCTCAGATCACGGAGGCTGTTGTGAATATTATCTTGCCTAACGCAGATACTTTGACTGATGCCGCAATGGGACCGTCCAAAGAACTTTTAGCATGCGTACAAATGTCCTGTCGGTACTTAATATAGTAATATCAATGTGTTAAAGTTACGTTTAGTTGGTTTACCACATATCTTATGCACTTGCTCTCGTGAGGTGACTCTAGTCCGGTTCAAGTTGAAGGCTTCCGAGCTGTTCAGACGTCAAAGCCACCACAAGATGCCCACATCGATCATTATCAATATTATGACTACAAAAACATCATCGAGGGTATCGAGATACTTCGCACACAATATGTAATTGCTTCATTTGCAATGCATGGAGAGATATGGCGATTCTGATTGCGAAACCCGAACCCTAGTAACCCCAACAAATGTGTGCACGAGACAAACAGCACAGACCAATTTGCTGGCACTTCACAATCGTAAGAGTATCAACGAGGTATTGTGATGTCTGAAAAGGATGGTGGTTGCCGAGATCAAGAGTAATGCATGACCATGAGAAGTGGGTTTGAACAATGAACTACGGTGTTCAGGCTAATGCGGGCAAGCGCAGGGATGTGAAGCGCCAGTCGCGCCTCCCTCCGTCTGTTTACAACGCCGAGCCTGGTCCAAAACATTGACGAAGCTGGAGAAGACCCCGATCTGCAAAGAAGCACCGTGCAACAACCAACATGGCCTGAATCTTAGTTCTTGTACTTTTGCAACAGTCTCAATTATCACACATTGCACGCTCTCCTCGCGGTGCCGTCACAATGGAGCGCCCGCAGTCGCAACTCGAAAACATGCGCCCGTCGGGGCTCAAGCCACCCTCGAGACTGCCAGCACTGTCGGGCGGTGGCAGGACGCTGGGCGAGACAAGTCAAAGCGATCTCAATGCGCGGAGTGCACGCGACGGGCACATGCCGCCGCCAATGTCGACGACAAAGCACAAGCCGAGCAACCGTGAGTGAAGCGTGGAGGAGAATGCATTTGCAGGATTGTAGGACTGACATGGCGCAATAGTCCCAGAACCGCCCATGAAGCGAAAGACGCTCGCCGAACGCGCCGGTGAAACGAGCAACATCTCGCGATCGCATCTGCCAAAGACAGGACTCGGCGCTTCAAGAGCCAACACCTACCGCAACACGTCGAATACATCCAACAGCAGCTCCGGAAGCAGCATGCGCCAAACGAGCCGGACAACAGGTCTACGACAAGCACAAGCCGCACGACAGCAACAACAACAACAGGTCGCGGCCGTCGACTCGCCCATGGACACCGACGAGGAGGCAGAGGCGGGAGTTATGGGCAAGCGCAAAGGTACACCGATTATTTCTCTTGCCCCGTTGAGCAACAACAGAATCACATTGCGGAAAACAAGAACACACGGAGATATGCGTCAACACTACCAGTCGGACGATCCCAGGCTTCAACATTCTGGGTCGTACACCAACGGCTGTGGGAGTAGAGAAGGCTCCATGCGTGATCGCATTGCGTCCTCTCGCGAGCCTTCTCTTACGCTTCGTCAACATTCAACAGACGGTCAACCCCTTCGCAACGATTCTCTAACCACAGCATTTGCTGGGCTTTCTCTTACTCCACAACATCAACGCGAGACTTCTGGTTCGCGGCGCCGTCTTCCCCTTGAGCGCAATAGGGAAGCTGTCTCGCCGTCAAAGATCCCCAAATTCGCTCAAACCCCAGCCCTCCGTCATACACAATCTGCACAAACATTACAAACCCCTTCTCCTTTGAAAAACAAGACATGCCCAGTCGGCTTGTGTACCCCTTCAAAAAGCGCGCAGCGCAAGCCCGCACCTTTACCAATATTTTTGACGAAAGAGAAGCTTACACCTGTTCCAGCATGGGATACCAAAGGTCGACTCGAGGACATGGTTAGTCACATGGAAGGAACATTTCATGGAGAAGAAGCTTACCCTGGGCAGGAATCCCTATATGCCATGCTCCGTACCCAATTCGCCTCAGCCGCTGATTCGAAGACTGCGCTTGAGGAATCTTTATCCATATACAAAAGCCGAGGTTTGTCAAATCATGGTGAATGATTTACGCTGGGATGCTAATTCCTCCACAGTGCAAGAGTTGACAGAACTCAACCGCGACTTGACAAAATCAAGTAAAGCTGTTTCTGCTGATCTTGAAAGAGCACGAACCGATCTACATACGACTACCAACGACCTGCGACAAGCGAGACGAGACCACGAACGAGAGATCCAGGATGTCGAAAGACGGCATGAAAGAGAAACGAACGACATCAATTCGAAGCATGAAAAGCAACTACAGAAGCTCGAAAGAGAGGGCGAACGTGCTGTGGAAGGGCTGGAGAGGGAAATACGAGGAGCAAAGGAAGAGATGGAGAAACAGAAACGCGACGAAATCGCCGACCTGACTTCGCAGCATTGGGAAGAACTCGACGAAGTGAAGACACGACACGCGGCTGAGGTTGCTAAATTGCAAGAGGAGATCGACGAGCTACGAAGGTCAGACGAAGGCAGAGCAGCAGAATCCGCGGACCAAGTGCAGACGCTGAAAGATAACATCACATCCCTGCAAACGCAACTGGAAGCTGGCAATGCGACAATGAACAGTCTGCGCAAGCAACTGACTTCGGTCGAGAACCAGAGTGCTGCCTTAGAGCAAGAGAAGACGGCCCTCATCTCCAAGGCGCATTTCTTGGAGGGCAATCAGGAGGCGCAGAGTCTGGAGTTCACTACCATGAGCGAGAAACTTGCGGACGCCCTGGCTGCAAAGGAAGCTACAATCGAGACGCTGCGAAGGGAAGAGATGCTTCGACGAAAACTCAACGCCACGATCCTGGAACTGAAAGGCAACATTCGTGTGTTTGTACGGACCAGGCCGCTCCTCGGAGACGAAAAGGATCCCGCGAAGGTCGAATACCCAGATCTCGATTCGCTGGAAGGTACGAAGGAGATGATCGTGCATGCCCCGACCACATTCTCCGCGACTGGAAAGGAGAGGAACGAGAAGCACTCGTACGGTTTCGACCGCGTCTTCACAGCAGGCACGCCCAACCGCAGCGTCTTCGAAGAGTGCCAGGAACTGGTGCAGAGTGTCATCGACGGATACAACGTCTCTATCTTGTCGTATGGCCAGACCGGAAGTGGCAAGACTTTTGGTATGTCTGGCGACAACGGTATTATTCCCTCATCAATCGCACATCTGCTGTCTGAGATTCGTCGCTTGAAAGAGAAGGGTTGGGACTACGTCGTTGAAGCTAGCTTTGTCGAGGTCTACAACGAGATGATCAACGACTTGCTTGGCGATGCAAAGACTTGGGACACGGACGACGACGCCTCCGCACGCAACAAGAAGAAGGAAAAGCACGAGATCCACCACGATCCGATTACAGGCAAGACGACGGTTAACAACCTCACCGCTCGTGCTCTCTGGCCTCCACCTGCGAACGATGCTTCATGGCCGCCTGCTGCCACTGATACCCCAACGGACAAGACATCAGATGACCAAGCTACAGCCTACACTACCAAAGCAGTCGACCAACTCCTGGACACAGCCGCAAAGAACCGCCGCGTAGCAGCCACCAAAGCCAACGAGCGCTCGTCACGCAGTCACAGCATTTTCATGCTCACGCTCAAGGGTTCTTGCGCAGCGACAGGCGAGAGTAGCGAGGGTGTTCTCAACCTCGTCGATTTGGCAGGTAGCGAGCGTCTGAAGCAGTCTGGAGCCGAGGGCAACCGCATGAAGGAGACACAGGCGATCAACAAGTCGCTGTCGAGTCTGGGCGATGTCATCGCTGCGCTGGGCAGTGGGAAGGGAGAGGCCCACGTGCCGTATCGCAACTCGAAGGTATGTTCTCGGACATTTGCTTGAAGTTGCCTTTTGGTCATATGCTAACAATCGCAACAGTTGACCTACCTCCTCCAATCCTCACTCGGCGGCACAGCGGCAAACGGCAAATCCAGCCGCACGCTCATGATGCTGCACCTGTCACCGCTCGCCGCGCACTGGCAAGAGAGCAGGAGCAGTTTGCTGTTCGGAAGCAAAGTCCACGGAACACATATTGGAGCGGCGAAGAAGCGATGATGATCGAAATGACGAAGGTTTTCGCATCTCCTTGTTTTGCTTCTACGCATAGCTTCACGACCGAGCGAGCCGGGAGGCTTTTCTGAGATGTTGGGATGGATGTACAGGGCGCGGGCGCTTTCTCCTGCTTGTAATCGTTGTTTTTGCTTTTTGGGAGATGGGAAAGGGAAAGATACCAGATTACTGAAATGCTAAAGGGGCATGGCATTTTTTTCCTTACAGATCGCTGTTCTGAGCGTCGTAGCATTTTCTCTTCACCCAGCCACTCGAAGACGAGATCCCAGTCTTCACAAGATGTCGCTGAGAATCTGGCTCGGTCCACGGTGGCTGGATAGCACGCAATAAGTTTGCATCCTCCTGCAGAAAGACTGAACTTGGTAAGTTTACATGTATGCTTTGTTACGTGCATGAGGTTGCTGTGGCGCGCTTCAAGCCACCCCGCCCCTGCAGCTGCAGCTGGAAGTGCTCGCTTGGCTTGTTTGCTGACGATGGGGTGGATACTCGCACGGGGAGATGGGGTGCCTTGCAGATTGCATATGCTTCTTTGTGTTGCTGGGAGACGCTGCCAGCCTCCTACGGTGATACTGTTGAGAGAGAGTGAGGGTTCTTGAAGCTTTGGGTATGGGGAGAGGTCTGGGGCGTGGTTGGGGTTGAGTGGAAGGATGCAAAGTCACCTTACAGTTCAGCAACCACCGCCTTGTCAGGATGAGAGAGGCGAGAAAGGCTGAAAGTGAGAGAAAGAGTCGGGTTTGGCTTGCCTCGCTCGCTAAATCAATGTAGCCACCAAATCCATCCATTCCTCTCTCTACCTATTGTCTTCGGAGCTCGGCCCATACGCTCATGCTCGTCAGGGTTGCTAGGAGGCTGCAATCATGGCGTACAGCTTACTGCAAGGCGAGCGCGCGAGCAGGGATCGCGTAGATATTGCACATGCTGTGCATGCGCGCATGCAGATCTGGGGAGGCGGGCAGGCTTTACAGGGATTGAAGAGCTGCCCATGTCCAGGCAAGGTTTGTTGTGTGTGCTTCGTCGTATATTCGCACAGCTTGGCCTTGCTTGAAGGAGAGGTTCGATGATACTGCAATATCAAATCGCCACCCCTCCAACACCACCTTTGGGAAGTAGACGGCGAAGACGGCAAGGGAGAGAGATTACAGAGTTCGAGAAGTCCGGAGGATTAATTCTTAGCATCGATAAGTCTTTCGAGCTACGAGCCGTGTTCGAATGCGGATTGTATCTCCAACATTTGACAGGTCGTTGGAGCGTGGCTGAGGAGTCTTGACCTCATCATCTCGTAGGGCTGCTTGGCTTTTGGCAAGTCGTTACGAGGGGTTTGTGGCGCTTCCCATGTGGTTGGACAGATGGCTGACATGTACTTGTGGCAGTGGTGAGTGGAGATTGTTCTAGGTCTTGAAGAATTGGTAGCGTGAAATCTGTCGTGCATGCCAGACCGGTATGATCCCCATTGTGCTGGAGTTGTCCTCCGGTGCGGTGCACAGCCGTTGGAAATCACGGGAGCACGCTTTTGGCTTCAGAGACATTTGGTCGATAATGAGCATGTTTGCGAGCTGTGTGCGCAAGTTTGCGATCATAAAGAATACTATATAACGTTGCATGTCATTCGCTGCCATATCGCTCACCCTCCAGCAAACCGGCCTTCGACCGACAACTTCAGACTCTCACAAAGATCATAGGCTGATCGCTGAGATGCCCTTGTCGACAGCTGCCATGAAGAGCCCCATCCCAACCACATTCTCTTTTGTAGCCGCGGGCGCCTGCAGCTTCAACAAAGGGCGGCAAAACCTGCCGACTCGAAAACAACCACGCATCTCACCACCAGCCATCTGCAAACAACCGCTGTCAACAAGGCGTACACCTCCGGCGCTAAGCACTCCAACAAGCCCTCTAAGACTTGGCCTCCAATGGTGATACTTTCTCGAGAGACAGCCTTGTCAGAATTACCATTCGCGGTCGATGATGAGCAGCATATACCAGTCTACTCGATAATGCGCCGAATGCTGCACGTGCTAGCAGGCATCGATGTGGCAACATGAGGAGAAAGTCGGTCGATCAGCCGTCGCCCCATTGAGAGCCTTGGTCTGATATGCCGTGCCTGCATATCAGCTACGACTGTACCTTTGTACTTCGTAGTGAGCCAGAGTTGAGCGAGAGGCGGCTCGCGCAAGGTTTGTGCCCTACACAACTCAATCTCGGTCGCCTCGCAACGACACCTTGCGCCTGCAGGTGGGCTTGAGCGTGCACTTGTATGATTACAAACGCTGACGATACTAATTTACGTGTCTGAAGAGCAGATTGCCTGTCTCAAGCCACAGCGTGCTGCCGCCTCCCGCCTGTCCTCACGCAATGATGCTGCACATGCAACGGCGCCGTTGTTGACATGGGGAGATGAAAGCTCGGTCCAGGCAGAGGAGCTGCGTCCGTGCACTCATGCTTTTGTCAATTAAACACCGTGGAACAATATCGCCCATGAGATGTCTCAACGGCTCCGTCAACGCACCTCGACTAGCTTCTCGACATGGATGCACTTGCGAATACTCACACTTGACAAGGGCAGATGCGGCCGAGTGGCAAGAGATTTTCGCTTAACCGGCGAGGTCAGGCAAGGTGGACCGCCTGAATACACGCCCTCCCAGCCACCATCTGCCGTAGATCTCCACGCTCGCATGGGAGGTATCCGCCCCAGATGGCGCTACGGCCTATAGGACTCTGGGGTTAACGGTTAGTGTTCACTCACACGCATGGCACATCATTGCCAAACGTTGGAACGGTTCCCATGGCCGGCCTCAGGTGGCCTCGATGGCAGGCCGTTGCATCCGTTTCAAGCGATGCTTCCGAACTGGAGCTTCCACATCGTAATGGCTGTTTTCTTCCACGTGTGTATATGAACCATGACTTCCTCGTTGGCCTCCCGCTCTTTGTTCTGCCTCCCTTCACGACTCCACCCACTCTCGTTACACAGCTCTCGTAGGCAGTCGCACCAAACGCCACAACACGCCCGCTTGTTGCACTGTGCATTATCTCCAACATGGGCTTCGTCTCCAAGGTTGCCGCCCTGGCTTTCGCAGCCACAGTGTCGGTTGCTAGTGCAGTCTCCATTGACGATTATACTACAAAACTCACCGAGGACCTCACTCAAGCCGACACCAACGGTACATCATGCCTTCTCCTTACAGACTGCTTTGTGCGCTAACACCTGCACTTTCAGGCGACAGCACGCTTGGAACGCTTGACAGCGCTACTCTCGATCGTTACCTCGATGGCCCTA
>Ga0265797_10001475_pt1 | contig 41258 bp, 40 predicted proteins | sample P2T30metagenome_FD_192433 | JGI IMG/M metagenome (GOLD analysis project Ga0265797, IMG submission 192433) | Plant litter microbial communities from East Loma Ridge, Irvine, California - P2 T30 | ecosystem: Environmental > Terrestrial > Plant litter > Unclassified | place: USA: California...
CTTCTGAGACTTCACGCTGACAATCTCAACCTCCGCATCGTCCATGAGGCCGTCTCCAACAAGAACATAGTAATGCTCGTTCCAATCCTTCTCGATACGCCACTGGGTAGTCAAAGCCATTGCGCGCCATTCTTGGACAGCTACATGTGATCGTTAGACGATGAATGCATAACACCGATAGTCCAAGCCATCATCACTTACAGCCAAATCTGCCCTTCGAGAGTCTTGTCTGTATCAGTTCATCCAGATCCAGGTTCACGGATGCAGTCTGGTAGAGAGCAAGAGGTCTATCGTCACGCCTTCTTGCTGCCGCGATCTCGTGACGAGTCTTCGCCACAGGCGCTTGAAGCCAGTTCGCAGGCATGTCCTCTAAACGTAGAATTATACCGCCATCCGCTGAACGCGTTCTCTTGTTTGCCTCGTTGGCGGTGGCGTCGCGCTTCCGCTTTTGTTGGTCAGACATTTAGTTTTGTTTGAATTGCTAGGTAACAAAAACAACAGGAAGGGAATGTCAGGTTGAACGATACGTCCAACAAAATGTAAGATATATAAAGAGAAATGCTGATGGGAAGAGACGCGAGCTCGAACCTTACGCGGACGCGTGTTGCATGGTTGCCCCAGAAATTAAAAGGAGAGCTCCCCAGGCGATTTTTGCTATTTGGAGCTACGCATTTGATTGGAGCTTTTTGCGCAGAAAGAGCGTGTTTTGCTAAACGGATGACTCTTGGCTGGCTTGTGTGGCACTAGATCGATCGCATTGACAAAGTGACGTAGACCATGCCACCGCAGATCACAACGAGATTTGGTGTATGAAACTGAAGTGGAAGCAATTGTATTCAATCTGCAACGCTCTAAGCATGAACACATAACAGGTCATAAATCGCAGGTATTGGAGATTCTTCCGCAAGAACGCGCATCTGGTATAAACAGCCGCCCTACCCAGCCAATTTGTCAGAATGACGATTAAAATCGATGACATGTCATCTCGCGACTCGCAAAAGCACGTCGTAGCAATAAGTCTCTTCATCTCTTGTACTCCAAGATGCCAAACTTCTTCCACTCGCCACTCCCTTCTCTCGCGCGGCTCTTGCTGCGCTTGCGGTAGAAAGCGTATTCAGGGCGCTTCTCTTTCGAAGGCGCCTCAAGCAGCAAGCGACCTTCGCGCAGACGCTTGGTGTGGTCGAAGAGGATGTTGGTTTCGTGCTTGTCCATTTCGCGCAGAATGATGATGTAGGATGGGTCGCCCTGCGAATATCATGTTAGTGGGAGGTCTTCTATGAGACAAAATCGTTTCAAGGCAGTTCTTACGCGGTCGTATTCCCAAGGGATGTCATAGTATCGTAGCGTTTCAGTGGAGATGTAGTCGACGTGGATTTTGGCGTAGACTGGGACGTGAGGGCGTAGTGGCACGCGTGCTAGTGTGGTCGTGGTCGTCGTTGTGGTCGTCTTAGAAGCAGGCTCCTGCTTCTTCTTCTCCTTGTCCATGATGGCGTCGATTTGCGATTGGGTGAAGCCTGTCTCCGCCAGACGCTTGCGCATCGCTTCGTCCAACTTCGCTTGTGCTTCCTTCTTCTCTTTGGCTTCTTTCTCCTCCTTATCCTTGCGTCGTCTTTCAAACTCTGCCCACTCGCGATCTTCGCGCTCTTTAGCCTCGCGCTTCTCACGCTCGACCTTCTCAATCACCCGCCTCTCCTCTTCCTTAGCTTCTCGCTTCTCCCGCTCCATCTTCTCAATAAATCTTTGCTCTTCCTCTTTGGCCTCCCTCTTCTCGCGCTCTCTCTTCTCCATATACCTTATCTCATCCGCCTTGGCCTTCTCCTTGGCCTCACGCTGTTTGCGCTCGTACTCCTCAATCACTCGCTTCCTCTCCGCATCGTGCTTCTCGTCGTCTGCAGCGCGCTTCGCTTCATCCTTGAGCCGCTTGATCTCCATCTCAGATTTGATGCGTGCCTCCTCGCGCTTCCAGGCTTCCTTCTGCTCGTCCTCGCGTCTCTCGCGCTCCAGACGGTCTAGCTCATGCTTGTAGTACTCACTACGGCCTCTGCTATGACCGCGGCCGTCGCTGCTGTACGAGCTGGCATCGCTGCGACCACGACTTCGCGAGCGCATGCGGCGCTCAAGGCGCATCTCAGCAAGCTCTTCGGCTAAGTCCGCTCCCAGTCTGTCAGTACGGCCGCGATCACGGTCTCTGTATTCGGGAACAGGCACAGGGACGGGGACTGGGTATGCTTGCGGGACGGCAGCTGGGAATGCGCCTGGCATAGCAGCGGGATATGCGACTGGAGGAGCCGCGGCAGGATATGGAGGCATGGGAGCTTGCGGTGGCGAGTGAGCGTCGGCACGCAGGTTGGCGTCTTGGCCCTGGTAGACATCGTTATAGACGTTTACTATAGGCGCTGGTGAGTGGCCAGTCGAACGTGTGCGGTGGAGGCCATTTGGATCCTGGCGCCGGTAGGCGTTTGGGTCAAGATTCGAGCTGTAGTTGTAGCTGTGCTGCTGGCGGGCTGATGGACGCCTGGGACGGTAGTCCCACTCGTCGTCGCCCAGGAACGCCATGGTTTTTGCGCAGTCTTGTATGGATGCGTCACTGATAAACAGTGCCAGATAGTGAGCAAGTCGCCGGCAATCTGTGAGTAGGTAACTTTCTTGCAGTGTGATTGGAGGAAGAGGAAGAAGACAAGAGGAATGATGTGAGATAGGAACGAGCAAACAGGGGAGCGAAGGATCACCACTAAGCAGGGTATGAGTGTGACTACCCTTCCGGCGCAAACGCCACCACCGGTGAGTGGTAAGGTTGATGTGTATCTCATAGACTCATACTAGACACTAGCCCTGTGGGGGCCAGAGCCAGCTGAGGCTGTAACCTACGGTAGTCGCTGCAGGCGCAAAACGTTACCCTGTGGCCTGATGGTGTACGGTGTCGCAAGACCACGCCTCCCCGCTCACATCATCGTCACCTGACTGGCTTGAAGCATAGCACGGGCGTCTGCAGCGGCTCGAGACAGGCTCGTAGCCGCGTGTGTACATGCACAAAGCGGCGCCTGGGTGTTGGAACGGAGTTGTCGGGCTTTGTTGGTGTTGGAAGTGGGTGCGTGAGGTGCAGGCAGCTAAAGCTCAGCTGCTCTGCAGCCTCCCGTGTCGTCCAATAGCAGGCGTCAGCAGTGATCCTGCAGATCCCAAAACGTACTGGCGTGAGTGCTTGGGGAGATGAAGAACAACATGTGCTGCTATTTCGGGGCTGATAGGGCAGCAGTCGCTGGAAAGTGCCGGACAATATGGCGTAGGGCAGAGCATCGTTTCGTCCCAAGCAGCGGCTCCGACTCCAGCGATATTTGCAGACAGATGTAAGTGCATGTATGATGCTGCATAAGTTGAGCGGGCGTGTGTGGTGTGGTTACTTCGCGCACCTCCGCATGCCGAGAGCTGAACTCTTATTTCGCACGTGCCTTGGAACTCAATTCAAGGTACCTACTTCCATCTAGGGCAAGGCGAACGCTATCTCAGACTACTGCACGAAGCTGCCCGAACGATAAAACATCATAGCACGTGGTGCTATGGTTCGAAAAGGTCTGGGTCGTGTGAACTCTGCGTTGCTGCAATTGACGTTTTGCGATGGGGGCTTGTTGCGGTAGGCTTTCCATGAACGTTCCTTCATACTGCTGACATCATGTTAGTACAACCTACATGTATATATAGTAGAGCATAGAGGGTGCAATAAGGCGGTCAAATCACAAGAGCATGAGAGTGAGGTTGATTATCACGTGTTGGATCACGTGAACATGCTTAGGGTTAGTGTTGGAACCCAATCTTCGGCTTACGGCATGCTGCATGTGTGTCTACATGTACATGTGGTATTGCATGCATGTGTTCATATTCCTGGTGTATCGACCTGGCATCTACTTTGCTGGATGTGTCGATCTGTGAAATATGGCGAGCTCAAGATTACAACCAGACCCTCCATTCGTACACACCACCAAATCAACACGCCCCTGGAAAGCAACATCTTGACGTGGCAGAACCTGCCATCATGGAACGCATCTTGCCGGAAACTTTTCAGCCTAGACTTGCATGGTACGAGCTTTCCACGAGTGAACACCCTGTAACAAGTAAACATACCTGGGGACAGTGCTAGAAGGAGTCGGCATTAGACTACCACGCCATCACGAAAGATGTGTCGTGCCACGCAGGCACCGTACCACAGCCAGCAAACATCAAGCTCGCCAGCCGGCCAACCATATCCAGTAGTCTGGCGTTTCTTGTTTTCCTGGACTCTTCCAGACCTCTTGCGATACGTCCTTCTGGTGCCTTAGATCTGGCCTGCACCTCACCTCTCTTCCTGCTGACGACGTCACGCCAGTGCTGGATTGCAGCCGTGACGTGCGACTTGCGCCCCAATAGAGAGATCTTGTGGAAGTTCAGGTCGTGAGTGGACCCCATCAGCTTCTTCAACGCCTCTGCTGTTGCTTCTACGTCCGACTCTGTTGCATGCTTAGCGAAGCGGAAGCGCAAGTCAAGGAAATCGGCTGTAGGGAGACCATCCTCTCGCTGCCTCTTGCTCTCTTGCGAAGCAGCATTTCTGGCCTGCTCTGTCGACGGCGTGATCCATATGTCCTTATCGACTGGACCAAATCTGCTATCAAAGACAAGAACTTCCTGGTCATTGCGTGGGAAGTCTTCATGAGCTGTGAGCGTCCGCACGAGCTCACCGGTGGTGAATCCCGGCTTTGTCGCCAGACTCTCGAATGCTTCGATAATCGCCCGCGAAAACGAATCCTTGCCTGCGCTCGTGGTGACCTGATCGGCTCTGCACGCCGCGATGTACTGGAATTTTCTCCGTGCGCTGCGGGTTGGGCGCCGTGCTGATTGCAAAACCCCAGCATAGCAACAGTCAAGGATAACAAGCACATCCGCTCTGGCTTTGCCCAAACACGTCTCAACTTCGGTCCAGTCGATGCACATCTCTCTTGCGTTTTCGTCCTCTGGACGGCTGCCATGCATCAGGAGACGACTATTATTGCCTACGAAGCCATGGCCCGAATAGTATATGATCATCAAATGCTCCGGATCGTCTCTTTCGAGGACTAGATCGGCGACATGCTTGGCTGCCTGAACTTGTGGGTGCGTTCGTAGATCCAGCCGCTCAAGTCGCGTTTCAAATCCGTACTTCCATGAAAGCAGGCCTTCGAGTTCTAGGATCTGGCTTTATGTTAGCTGCTGTTATCTCACATCTTACAGTTGGTAGGATGTTGTTAGGATATTACCTCGTCGTAACCCTCAGTGTCGTCTTCTTCTTCGGCCCAGCCCAGGAATAACACGGAAGTCTTCTTATACCCCCTAGGCAGTGGCGATATCTCCATGACGCGCTCCCAGATCTGGTGTGCCTCTTGATCTGATGGCGGCGGTGACATTTTGCGTTGTGCCTCTTTCGATCTTGGAGCGCTGCCATGCCTCTCATTCACGATTTATACATGTCCGCCTCAAGCCGGATCTGAGACATCGAACAAGAAGACGATGTCCGTTTCGAAGCGCGATTTTGTTTGCTATGTCAGTCACTGCCTCACACTGAGATTCCATTGTGAATGTGTGATCTTGCACAAACAATTGTCTACATCGCAAAGGCGAAGGCGGATGAACCATCGCAGACACGTCTGTGCCCTTTGATACAGATGACATGTATCTCCATACAGAGAAGTCCTCGTGTTCAGTATTGCTGACTATTACTTCTCTAATCGCCTAATGCAATTGACGCGGAAGTCGGCAAGCGTTAGAGTTTAGTACGTGTAGCATGATCTGTCATGCTGGCTGTCCTCAACTTCGCATGTCGCTCGTCCCCAACTGTTCCTTCTTCAATCTTTCACAAATACATCAAATTCCAAGAATCTTTCTGGGAAAGAAATGCCTCCAAGCCAAAGCACCTACGAGCTACTGCGAGAGGGACTTCCCGCCTCTGGCCTGATAGCCATTCTCAATTTCGCCATCATCAATCTGGAGTATTACCAGTGGTTCTCGAAGACCACAAATTTTCACGCCTGGACAGTCATCTGGGTGGCAGCATTCCTCATAAGCTTGAGATTTTCGGTCAAACAAGGCCCCTTGATGGTTGCTGGTACCGGCTCAGCGAGGGCTATGTTCATGCTTTGGGAGCTTTATGGCTTGTTGGGAGTTGAGATGTGTGGCGAGACTGTCAGCGCGGTAGATCTGTTAAGCGGAGGTGCGTTTTCTGCTGTTGCTTGTGGTGGCAGCTTTTATATTGCCTCGCGCTACTGTTCGAACGTGCCTGCGCATTTTTCGGAGAATGACGGAAGAGATGATAAAGAGCAGGCTGTGTGTGGCCCGCATATTCTGCGAGATATAAAATAGGGCTCGATATGTGATGGCGCCTTTGCTGGCGATGCGAGGACTGCTATTTTTTGTAAGCATTCAAGACATGGTGCGCAACAGAGCTAACATCTACTGTGTTCTTATACCATATCATCTTATGACAAAGCTCATCGATGGTTCCCATGGACTATGATCTCGCCCGAACCATGTACTGAGACTCTAGACATGCTTCATACAAACGACAAGAACTCACGATATGCATCTAAATTACAAGATCCCGTTACACAACATGCTTACTCCACACAACAGGCTGACGTCGCGCATACATACTGACCAATGCCACAGCTAAGACGATGATAAAGAACATGTTCTAAGGCAGCATAGCAAGCCCTTCCTCTCCGATACATTGATATAAAAACGAGAACGATCCAAAGTGCATCACAATCCTTCAACCAGCAATTCCATACCAATTCTAACAATGACAACCTCCAACACCCCAAAAATGCTTCCCCAGCAATCCTCGGACTCCTCCCAAATCCAATACGAGCAATCGATCTACATGAAAGGCCTGCACTACGAACGCCCACAGATCAGCCTCAAATCAACTGAATGGCAACCTCAAGCCGAAGCACGTATGTCCGCCGAGAGCAAAGGGTATCTCGTTGGCAATTCCGGCACAGGCGAGACGACAGACAAGAACTTGCGAGCATTCCGACAGTGGTCCATCGTACCAAGGCGCTTGATCAAAGTCGACGGTCTACCTGATCTGTCTACCAGAGTTTTGGGGACGGAGATGCAGTATCCGATGGCGCTTGCGCCGGTTGGTGTACAGCGTGAGTAGTCTTCACATACTGCTTGGTTATCAATTCCAGATTGCTTACCATCGATCAATCTCACAGGTATCTTCAACCCCGACGGCGAAGAAGCAACCGCACGCGCAGCAGCCGCATGTAATGTGCCGTTCATCATGAGCACGGCCAGCAGCACCAGCATCGAAGACGTTGCCAAAGCGAATGGTCCCGGCACGCGGTGGTTCCAGCTCTACTAGCCAGGCAATCAGCACAACGACATCACGGCGTCGATTCTGGAGCGTGCCAAACGCGCTGGGTTCTCTGCCTTGTTTGTTACGCTAGATACGTTCACGCTGGGCTGGCGACCGAGCGATATGGACAACGGGTTAGTAGGATTACTCCGCCTGCGCGAGCACTTCCAAGTTGTTTACCACTGATCAAAAATCGAACAGATACAACCCCTTCCTCCGCCCCGACAAAATCGGCGTCGCAATCGGCTTCTCTGACCCGATCTTCCGGCGCCAATCCAAAGAGAAGCACGGCGTCGAAATCGAAGAAGATATGCAAACCGCAGCCATCGAGTGGACGCAAACCGTCTTCTCCAACAACAGCCACGGCTGGGAGGATCTGGCCTTCCTGCGCAAGCACTGGCCCGGCCCGATCATCTTGAAAGGAATTCTGACCGTCGACGATGCGAAGAAGTGCGTCGCGATGGGAATGCAAGGCATCGTTGTTAGCAATCATGGTGGACGCGAAGTTGATGGAGCAGTGAGCTCGTTGGCTGTCCTGCCTGATATCGTCGACGCTGTTGGAGATAAGATTGATGTTCTGTTCGATTCTGGGATTAGATGTGGAGCTGCCATTGCCAAAGCCATGGCTCTCGGGGCGAAGATGTGCCTGGTCGGGAGACCGTACATCTATGGCCTGGTGTTGGGAGGCGAGAACGGTGCAAGCCATGTCATTAAGGCGCTGCTTGCTGAGTTCCAACTCACATTGCACCTGGCAGGGATCACTTCCTGTAATAGCCGCGATCTGAACCGCAGTCGCATGGTGATGCAGTCGTACCTTTGATGTGTTGGGGTCCTCGGGTACAGCGACAGGTCAACGCAACGGTTTCCGATGTCCAGCGAACGTCTTCTGAACATGAATGCCTCTTGCAGATAACCGGATAGCTGAGCCAGCCCGCAACCAAAAGAATCTCGCCACCCTCAACATTTCCCAGTAGCCGATATTGAGAGGCGGATTCGTTGGAAGGTACGGCCTACTACACGGAGCGAAAAAAACGGTATTATCTTAGGAGCCTCGATAAAAGCCAGAGAGCATTATCGTAGCGCGTGGTAAGACGTTACAGACCAAAGATGAGGTTGAAGGAACACCAAAAGGCAGGCGGACCCACATGTCGCCCACTGATTGGCCACAAAGAGAACGACCTCTCAACCGCGCGCTTCCGAGCGGACTTCAACGCTGTTCGCCTCGCATTTGTCAAACACAATGAGACACCTCGAATCACCGGTGTGCTCACAGAGCAGCATTTTTACTGGATGGTAGACACATAAGCCTCACTCGGCGTGCAATAAGCCTGCCAACTCACGACCGAGAGCACAGGAAACCTCATTACAAGTCAATAAAGGATCGTTTCACCGTAACTAACACATCGCTATGGTCTAGCAGTAGTACACCGGCAGATGCATCCGCAGTCATCGGAGTTGCCCTGGGCCTTCATTGGCCATCCCTGGAATCTGAGTCCATTTCCCAATTTCCTCCCTACGCAGCCATCATTAGCCATGCCTCGCTGGAGCCGAAGCGAGTGGCGGTCGCAGAAACAAAAGGCAGGCGGCGTGCGTCGTTTCCTTGAGAGTGGGCCTAGTAGGTCTCCTCGGCCTTGCTGCCCTTCTTCTTCTTCTTGCTCTCGCCTGCAGGTGCGCCACCGGTCTTCATCTGGTGGACGATGAAGCGTGTGTAGCACTCCTCGCGATCCCACTCGAAGCCCTTGAGGTAGGGGTCTGTCAGCTCGTCGTCGGCCTGGAAAGAAAAGTTAGTTTATCGTCGCTGACAATGGCTGGGCACGGGTGGCAAAACTGGAAAAACGCACCTTCTTCTTGAACTGCTTGTAGATGGCGTCTAGCGCATCCTTGATGGTGACTCCACGGAGGTTGCGAGCAGTGACTTCAAGGCCGAGAGGGAAGACGAGGTCGATCTTCTTGATTGGTGGGGTGGTGAGCATCTTCTTGAGCATGTCCTTGTCCTCGACCGTTGACGGTGAGGAATTGAGCTTCCTGGGAGGAATGAGTCAGCGACTGTGGCGATGCAAGTGAGATGTGCATCTCGTGCCACCAAGCAGGAGTCATCAAATGAGTGACGGGCTTGCCTGAAGGCCACGACAGCAGAGTCATGGCAACTTACCAGTTGAGCTTCTGTGTCTCGGGTGCGATCTGAAGATCGACATTCTCCTTCTCTGCTCTCAATGTCAGTTTGCTGTTCCGGTGTATCTGCAGCGGCTGCCAATGCTCGTCATCATCACTCACCGAGGTCATTGATGTTGAAGACGCCGCTGACAGTGCTACTCGTCCTGCGGTGCTTGATCTTGCTCTCTGTCGGCGATGCCGGGGCGTCGTCGATGGCGGAGTCGACCTTACTGAGGGAGTGGGTTTGGATGTCTGCAGACATGGTTGGAATGGGTGAGTGAGTTGAAGTGGTGGTTTGGTGGTTTGGTGAGTGAGGGAGAAGCTGTTTGAATGATGGAGCGAGCAATCTCAAGGAGACTAGTTCAGGTACACAGGCTTGCTTGGATGAGGCAGAGTGTGTGTGAGAGGAAAGAGAAGAAGGAGATAACAGAAGAACAGCTCGAGGTCAATCGTCGCGCATCAGGCCATAGCTCGTATGCTCTGCTTCGAGGCGGGGTGCGGCGGCGACCTCGTGACTGCCGCTGATCCATGCCAACTAGGGCCGGCCGCGTCCTTCGTACCTTCCTTGCCTCCCTATAAGCATGCCTGATGAAGCTCGTCACCGAACGCCAATTGCACTTTTGATAAGTAAGCCATTGAGATCGCTGTGTAATCGTATCATCAACCATCCATCAATTCATCGCAGCTACTTGCATCTTCATCACTACATCGTGCCCAGCACAAGCACACCTCGGAGGTACAAAGGTACATTCTCTCACGCCTAAACAGCTCGACCAGAGGTACCACGTCCAAGAACCAGACATCCTCAATCGAGCCTATCGCGTGACTGCTCACACGACCAGAACGACTCGGCCTTAGCGCCGGGAGGTCGCAACTCTATTCATCCCCCGCATTTTGCGATTGCGGGGAGCTGCACGCTCGGACCGTGATGATGTCGCTGGTGATGAACCACTCGACCACCAACGACGACACCGGCCGCCATGAGATTGAAGATCGAGCATCGCTCGAAAGAGTGCAACACGTGATTCACAGCAGCAACACTTTGAAACCATGTCAAAAACATCAGCAGCCAGCGCAATGCGGCTGAAAGAGAGCTCGCGCTGATCGTCAGGTACCCCCAGCAAGTGAGCTGGAGCTGAGCTCGCCTCCATCTCGTTGTCGCGTCCCCTTGTCCCGTCACTTGACCTCGATCCAGCAAAGGCGGGCTCCGAAGACAAACCTTGTCCGCGTTTTCTGTTCGGAAACGACGCCCTCTCTGAATCGGAGGGCGGCGATGATGATGAGGGTAGGGATGATAGGTGAGTTCTTGATAGCTGTAGCTTGTAGGTAGATGGAAAAAGGACATAGCAATTCCCATCACTGTCATGATTGTCCATATTTCTCTATGAGAAGGGTATCACGAATTATCACCAGTGGCAACGGATTCATCGGCAAGCCCCAAACTACTGCATCAGATCAGACTCTGGTACTTATCCAACCCGCTCTTCTGCCCCGTCGACTGCTGCTGCTGCTGCTGCTGCTGGAACCCCCCTCCATATCCAGTCGCCTGCGGACTCATCGGCGGCGGCGCAATCGCAAAGGAACTCGTCGAAGCAGGCGGCGCCGCAGCCTTCTGACTGCCCCAAGCCGAAGCATTATTGCTCATTGCAGAGGACCAGTCGATAGCGGAAGCTGAAGAGCCGGTGTTTTGAGCGGGTCGGAGCGGTATGCTGGTAGAAGGAGCTGAAGGCTGAAGAGGTTGGGACCATTGGCTTGCGGGAGTGAGAGTGGCGAAAGAGGATAGTGTATGGTCTGGGGTTACTGTTCTTGACGCCTGGTTCTGCATGGCTGGGCGGAGGGTGTTCATTGCTTGGGAGGGTGCCGCAGCGGGCGTTTGCCAAGAGAATGTAGGCGTCGTATTGGTAGACGGTTTGGGATACTGTGATGTCGTGTTTGTGCTTTTCGCTGGCTGAGGCGCGCCCCAGTCGTTCATCAGGTCGTCGTTGCCATTTGTAGCGGGTTTACGACCAGAGACAAGAGTCTCAAAATCGGTCTCTTCGCCATTGCCCAGTCCACTCATGTTGGACGAGGTGGCAGCCGATCTTGCGCTGGCAGATCTTGCACCATTGCCAGCTCTGGTGTTGGAGCTTCCCATCTCCTGCAGCTTTCTCGTCTGCTCACGCTCAATCTTGCCCGACAATGCCTTGATCAGCGCCATGAATGCCTGGAATTGTTGCAGATTCAACAGCGGACCCAGACTAAACTGCCACAGCAATGGCAAAACTTCCATAGCCAGGTAATCCGAATCTGCAACCTCGCCAACCTGCTTGAAGACCCTCAGGACAGCCATCATGACGCCTGGCTCCTTCGTCTTGATACCCTTGAGCAATGGCACGACTTTTTCTTGCACCGTGAATTTGTCCAGAATGATGCTGCTGGACGAAGTTTTCTTGTCCGATACTCCGATGCCGTTGAAGTCGTCGTCACTGCCGTCTGCTGTACCACCGCACAATGTGTAGAAAGCTTCCAAGCCGCGGATCTTGATGGCCAGACTACTCGTCTTCGCAAAGCCATTGGCGATCACGGGGAACAAATCATTCTTGATCGTGCTGAAGTCTAATACCGGTAGTACGTGTGGCAGAGTTTGTAGAGCGGTATCGACCAAGCTGTGAGTTGGGCTCTCAAGAGCTAGCAAAAGTACCGGCAGGATATGATCCCGGAACTCTTTTCCAGCACAGTTCTGAGCTGCAGTCTCCATATTCTCAAGCAAGACCATCAAGCCAGCATCTCTGCTTGTGTCCTTTTCCGCGCCAGCGACAGGCTTGGCTAAGAAGATCTCCCTTAGTCTAGGCACAACCTTTTCTGTGAAAGCGCGCTTGCCACTTGGCATAGCTTTAATCATCGCGAAGATGTTCGTCAAAATCAGAGCAAGGATATCTCTATCCTTCATTTCTTCCAGCAACGCAGGGAGGACTTTCTTCTCAAGAACGGACTTCGGGAATTGAGGCATTATGCGTGGCAGTCCGCGCATGAACTGAGTCTTCTCACTCGGTGTCTTGGCGGGTAGAGCATCCAAGAAGCGCATCGTTGAGACTAGGATGTTGTCGAAGTAGCTTGCTTCCTGGAACTCTCGAGCTGACAACCGGTTCGCCACACGTCTGGTGATGAGTTTGGGCAAGAGTTCGGCCTTGAGCTTCGGAGGTAGTGGGTGCGTGGTGGGCACGAGGAAGTTGTTGTTTTGTGTGGGCACGCTGGCAGAGCTCGAGAATATCCGCTTGTAGCTTGAGAGAGACCCTCCGGTGGTGAGAGGAGATGTGTGTGGGGAGTTATACAGAGCCAGTATCAGCAGTCCCAGACTGAACATGTCGGCTGACGGCACCAAACTGTTGTCTAGCACAAAGTCGGGTGATGTATAGTCCAGATTTAGTTGCACACCTCTCGGCAACCGTGGATCGTGATTCAGCACTTCGAAGAGTTGTATAGGTGCCAGACTAGTCGCTGCTGTGCTCGTCTCATGTGGTCCGCAAAACCCAAGGCCTGCAATCTTCCAGTCTCCTTTGGCATTGACCAGAATAGCATCTGGTGTCAAGTTCGCATGCACCAGCCCGGCACTCTCATGCAGAAACTCCAATCCTTTTGCCAGCTGCAACAAACCCTTCTGAATCTCCAACTCGTCAATCTCCAGCTCTCGCCTGTGTCTTGTCCCATCCTGCTCTTCAACCACAAACCGACTCCCACGCCCACCCACCCCTCCCGACCTTTCCTGCTCGTCCTTCTCACTAAGCAGACTCGCCAAACTAGCAGTCACAGCCTCCGTCGCAAACATCAACCCGCCCTTACTCGTTTCCTCCACCGGCTCCGCCAGCTCCAAAATACTCGGATGCCGCAGCCGCGCAAGACTGCTGGCCTCACGCTTCAGCCGCTCCAGCGCTTCCTCTTGCGCCCGCTTGAGAGAGCTCCCACCGCTGCGACTGCCGCCCAGACCGCCCGTGTGAGGTTCCAGAGCTTTCCGATCGAGGACGAATACCGAGGCGGCTTTGCCTGTGGATTTGCGCTTGGCGTCGAAGATCCGCCATGGTCCTGAGGTGGAGGAGGGTTGGGGCGCGATTGTGTAGTTGGCGGAGATGTTGGAGGTGAAGGACTTGAGGGCGTTTGAGAACATGGTTGAGTGTAGGCGAGTGCGAAGTGGGGTGGAGGTTTGTTACTGCGCCTGGGGCGTTATGAGAGAGTGACCATTGAGCTGTTGCGAATTGTCGTGTTGTCGTGTTGTGTACGATGCTGCCTTGGGCAGTCCAGTTCAGCTCGTGGTGGTTGTATGGACAGCGAGGTGGCTTGATATGGAGGCACTTTTATTGTCGTGAGTGTGCTCGTGTACAAGTCAACCAGCAATTGATCACATGTGAATTAGCTGTGAACTCATGAAGACAGGGTAGCAATATCTGGAGACGCCTATTCCATCTAGTGTAACGGTATGCGCTGGACCAATCAATTGATTAATCAATTATCTCGCCCTATTACCTATTCAAGTCTAAGCCGAAGCCACGGCCGAGGTCGGCGTGAAAGTGCCGCCGCCCTATGGCATCGCGACGAGATATATCGCTGACTCCAACACCGCGCCATTGAACCCATCATCCTCCCCCAAACTCTCCCCAGGCCACAGTCGCGGGCCTATACACACCATGGCCTCTTCTCTCCGCCAAATTCTGCCGCGCCGCAGCATCCTCGCCGCTCCCTCTGCACGCGCCTGGACTTCCCAAAGATGCGCCTTCGCCCAACGACGCAGCTATGCCATTGCTGCTCCCGATGCTGCGGATCCCAAGCTGCAGGCGATTGACCTGTCAAAGCTGCAGGTGCAAAAGACGACTACTCCCAAGGAGGTCATGTCCAACAATGACCTCGTCTTCGGTCGCTACTTCACCGACCACATGCTCTCATTGGAATGGACCGCAGCAGAAGGATGGATGGACCCGCGCATTACTCCCTACCAGAACCTCAGTCTCGACCCCGCGACCTGTGTCTTCCACTACGCCTTCGAGGCGTTCGAGGGAATGAAGGCCTACAAGGACAAGCAAGGCAACGTCAGGCTATTCAGACCGGACATGAACATGAAGAGGTTGAACAGGAGTGTTGCGCGCATTGCGCTGCCCACTTTCGACGGCGAGAAGGTCATCGAGTTGATCAAGAAGTTCTGCCAGATGGAGGAGCGATTCATTCCTTCAGAACGCGGCTACTCCCTCTACATTCGACCCAACATGATTGGAACACAGCGCACCCTCGGCGTTGGACCTCCCGGTTCTGCTCTGCTCTACGTGATCGCCTCGCCTGTCGGCCCATACTACCCCACCGGCTTCAAGGCCATCTCGCTCGAGGCGACCAAGTACGCCGTCCGCGCATGGCCCGGTGGTGTCGGAAACAGCAAGCTCGGCGCCAACTATGCTCCTTGCATTGTTCCTCAGATGCAGGCTGCATCTCGCGGCTTCCAGCAGAACCTCTGGCTGTTCGAAGACGTGGACCCTACCACCGGTAAGGTCGAGGACTTTGTCACCGAAGTCGGCACAATGAACCTGTTCGCCGCGATCATCAACAAGGATGGCCAGAAGGAGCTCATGACCGCACCACTCGACGGAACCATCCTCGAGGGTGTCACCAGGAACTCCGTTCTCCAGCTCGCACAGGAGAGGCTTGTCCCCGAAGGCTGGAAGATCAGCGAGCGCAGATTCCACATGCGTGAGCTCGCTGAGGCGGCGAAGGAGGGCCGCATGTTGGAGGTGTTCGGTTCTGGTACCGCTGCTGTCGTCAGCCCCGTTAGGAGCATCCAGTACAACGACGAGCTGGTCAGCTGCGGTCTGACCGCTGACATCGAGGCTGGCCCGATCACCAAGCGCTTCAAGGACTGGATCGAGGGTATTCAGTACGGTGAGGAGGAGCACCCATGGAGGTAAGACCTTGTGAATCCACCAATTTTGACTGAACTTTACTAACAACCCTCACAGTGTCAAGATCTAACCAAATCCAATATAATCGATGTTGGATATACCGGCATACACGTGCTGAAAGGCTCATAGAAGGTCTGGTGTTCAGCCACGTTAGAGGATCTTTCAATGTACAAAATAAGAAAAGCGCTCTTTCGGCCTACCAGCCGCTGTACAGAGATGTTCATGCAATGCGCCAAATTCCACTGGCGGGCACAACCCTATCAGATTTGAAGCATAGTTGTACGGACTATCGTCTGCTGAGAAAGCCACATAGCGTTACGAATGTCCCGCGGCGGTAAAAGGTGATTGACCGCAAATGAGTAACTTCTGTGCAACAATCCCCCCGTCATATCGCTGATGCCTTCAATATTGCAAGTATCATCTGGTCAGTGTCGTTCTATGTACACAGACCTATACGTACTGTACTTAATCCATGCACGCGAAACTTTGTTTCCGCCACCAGCGATGCTGATTGGCCACTTCGAGGGCAATTCCAATCTGTCAGCAACATGGCTTTAAGACACCGCGTCACGGCTTCGACTGATGGTATCGCGGTCTTTGGAACAGAAAGAGCTCATGGTGTGAGTCATTGTTTGTAAGCTGCAGGCAACAGTGTCCGAGAACAAGATATTAGATCTACTATTGTCGGCTCAATTCACGCTCTCGCAGGCTGCTTCCTTCAAAGCGAATCGATAACTTGCAGAACACGTCAAACCGTGACACAGTACTTTCTGGACAGTCTTCCCCAGGCCGTTGTCTTCAGCAACAAAACATCGTTCGACAGTCAAGAAAACAAATACGACGATATGGCGGTAACAGAATTCCAAGAAGTAAGCCAAAACAAGCCATCACCCCCAACCAACATCAACCCACTAACACCCCCTCCCCCCAACAACAGAAAGTCTACGCCCTCCTCCAACAAATCCCCTCCGGCCGCGTCTGCTCCTACGCAGCCATGGCGTCCGCTCTGAAATCCTCTCCCCGCGCCGTCGGCGGCGCACTGAGGCGGAATCCCTTCGCGCCTGAAGTGGTGAGTCTGACGCCTACCAATTTCTTGCCCGTCTAAGCATCGTATCGTGCTGACATATCGCACAGCCCTGTCACCGCTGCATTGCAGCCAACGGCTTTGTGGGAGGCTTCATGGGCGATTGGCAGAAAGCTCCGAGCGGGCAGAACCAGACTTCTAAGCTGGCGCTGCTGAGCGAGGAGGGCGTGGAGTTTGATGAGAAGGGATATCTATGTGATGGGGAGAGGTGGTTTGCGGATTTCAAGGTGTGAGGTTAAAGCCTCGATTTCGATTTCGGAGTTTTGGTTTGCGCAAACGCTTTCGTTGCGATCACAGAAGGCCATGCGATGGCTTTTGTTGTTCATTGTTCGCGGGACTGGCATATCGGCGTCGATGTCGAACTTCACAGTTGCTCCTTGGTATCAATGTATGGATACTCGTTCTCAGGCGGCGTGTCGCAACGGCGGTCAAATGCCAGACATTCCGCTACAAGGACTGCCAGAAGCACGAGCGCGGGGCACACAGCGAATGTCAGGGCTAGCCAAGGCCACTCATAGAACGAGCAGAAGAGAATCGAGAGACAATTTGGAAAGAGGATTATGGGAACCCGGCGCCAGAATACTTCGTAGGAGTTGGAGCCAACACACGTGGACTTTGCTGGGGCATGGGCTGCGAATGGTACGTACTCGCGTGTATGCGATGTCATCCTGCTTGTTGAATGGTACATGTAAGTAGCTTAACGTTTTTGGGTGAGTAGCTTCTGGAGAGCGACTACAACCCTTCTTAAAGGGTAACCAAGAACGGCCTGGGCGCCAACTACGGATCTACATATTCCGACTTGGCATTATACGGTAGGGTTTCACTGGTTGTAGGTATCCGTCATTGCGAGATACTCTATACCCGATCAAAATCGCATCGACGAACCCAATGCAGCTTCTTCGCGTTCTCGGGATTTCGATCAATAGAAGAAGTGCTGCTGCGCCAACGGCAGAGACGTCGCCGCCTCGCCTCTACACTCCATCCCATCTGCTGTCACTCTCTGGAATCTGGTCAGCATAGCTACTCGTATCGAGTTCGGACACGACCAAGAGCATACAAAAGTTTCCGGATCCACGCTCATCTGCGGCGTTGCTCCATTGTATTTCATGTCGTGCTTGTTGAGGCGGCGGCAATTCTTAACAGCCTCCACTCGCTTTCGCACGCCGTACGATTCGACGGCACCGGTCGTGATGCCCGCTTGCGATACGAAAAGAACACTTGCTGATGGGACCATGGGCTGTATTGTGTGTTAGCAGGTTTCGGGACGCAGAAGTTGGATGGACTGACTGAGAACATTGGTCGTGATATAATCGGCTGCACGGTGGCGATCCTTTTCATGTGTCAGTAGGTGTCACTCGAACCGTTCAAAGGAGACCTACGATCCATTCGCTGTGCCCATCTGCGCGCAAGCAACAAAGCCACTCTTCAGCACGACAGAGGGCTTCACTCCGAAGTAGGCGGGCTCCCAGATCACAAGATCCGCCAGCCTGCCGACTTCGACACTTCCGACAATGTGACTGACACCCTGTGTGATCGCTGGGTTGATCGTGTACTTGCTGATATATCTCTTCACCCTATGATTGTCAGCTCCCAGGTCCTCGTCTTCCGCAAGGCGGCCACGCTGCTTCTTGTTAACATGGGCGAGGTTCCACGTCCGAGATATAACCTCCCCGCATCGACCCATAGCCTGGGAGTCAGAAGACATCATGCTGATCGCTCCGATGTCGTGCAGGATATCTTCGGCGCCGATTGTCTCCGCTCGAATGCGGGACTCTGCGAAAGCGATGTCTTCGGGGATGTCTTTCGATAGATGGTGGCAGGACATGGCCATGTCGAGATGCTCCTCCACAGTGTCTGTAGTGTACGGACATGTAGGATTGGTGCTGCTAGGAAGCACGTGCGGCTCTTGTACGAGGGAGATCAGGTCCGGAGCATGTCCACCGCCAGCGCCTTCGATGTGGTAGGCATGGATAGTCCGACCTTTGAACGCGGCTGCAGTCTGTTCTACAAATCCGGCCTCGTTGAGGGAGTCGGAGTGGAGCTCGCACTGGATATCGTACTCGTCGCAGACCCTATGTAGGTCAGTTACTCGTCGCAGAGGAATTGGGCGTCAAACTTACTCCAGAGCAGTGTTGATGGAAGAAGGCGTGCAACCCCAATCTTCGTGCACTTTCAAGCCAGCTACGCCTGCTTTGCATTGGTCGTGCAAGCCTGGAATTCCAGTGTCGCTTCCTTTGCCGATGATTCCATAGTTGACGGGCAAGTGATCGCAAGCTTGCATCATGTTTCGAATATTATGTTTTCCCGGCGTGCAATTCGCAGCTATGGTAGCCGTACTGACACTGTCAGTTATCTTCCTGCGGTACATTGTCTTGCCAAGACATACCTTGGGCCCGTACCACCACTGAACATCGTCGTCACACCAGATGCAATAGCCTCTTCTGCCTGCTGCGGACATATGAAATGGCAATGCGTATCGATCGCTCCAGCCGTCACGATCTTGCCCTCTCCGGCAATCACATCGGTGGTCGATCCGACGATGAGTTTCTGGTCGACATAGTCCATGACATCCGGGTTACCCGCTTTGCCGATGCCCACGATGAATCCAGCCTTGATTCCGATATCCGCTTTGTAAATGCCGCTCCAGTCGATGACAAGCGCGTTGGTGATAACGAGGTCGAGGCACTCTTCGTCCGAACGTCCACTGGCCTGGCCAATACCATCACGAAGCGTTTTACCGCCGCCGAAAGTACACTCGTCGCCGTGAACGGTGAAGTCGCGTTCGACTTTCACCCACAGATCTGTAGTAGATAGTCTCACAGTGTCGCCAACAGTAGGGCCATACATCGACGCATACTCTCCTCGACTCATCGTGAAAGGCTCGAGCTTCTCTGACGTAGATGCCGGGCCTTCTGGCGTGTGCAAGAAACCTGCATCTTTCATCTTCCTCAAAATCGCATTCGCCATTGACAAGTCGACGACACCGGGCGCAATGCTGCTGCCGCCCTTGATGGTGCGGAGACCGCCGATAGCAACGAGGTTCACGGTCTTTGTCTCTCCAGGCTCGAAGCGCGCTGAAGTGCCGGCCGCGATGTCCAGATGGAAGCCATAGGCTTTGAAACGGTCGAAGTCGAGCATGGGGTTGACTTCGATGAAATGGTAGTGCGAACCTATCTGCAACGGGCATGTATGATGAGCCTCTAGCTGTGGGAACATTAGAATGGGGCTTGCTTACCTGCACCGCTCGATCACCCTTATTGGTGACCTTAACACGAACCCTTTTCCTGCCAGCATTGAGCTCTATCGGCTCAGCCTGTGCGGTGACAATAGCGCCAGGCTTATTTTGGTCCTCGTAAAGCGCATCATCAAATGGAGGAAAGTCGTCCTTCGACGGGACCGGAAGGTAACTACCATAGAGAGCTTTGCGAAGATCGCCTTCGTCGCTGCTGATGGGTTGGTCGACGGTGATCAAGTGCGTGCCTGTTGCGAAAGTTCCTTCGACCTGCAGCTGCTGGAGCGTGGTAAGGACGCTTGGGTCAACATGTCGGCGGCCGAGGATTTGCTGGCCGAACGACATCAGGTCTGTGACTGAGTGCTTTGCGTCTCGTACGAGCTATTGCTACGTTAGTATGATGCTGTTTGTACGGTGCATGGGCGTCAAACCTCCAGTAGCACGGACGAAAGTAGAGCCTACTACCGATCAGCCTTCGCTTCATTGCCATCAGAGGATGCTGTTATTACCGTTGCCTCGCCATGATTGAGACGAATGCCTCTGGCAAGTCGTCGCTGTGCAACAAACCCAGCGTGCGAGATAAGCAGTCCGTCTAACTATAATCTTGTTATCAGCTCCGCAGCCTAACCTTAAATGAACTCTTGCCTCACCTCGCGTGGAATGAGATGCATGGTTCTTCGCACGCACAACTGTATCCTGACACGTTCGGACGAGCTCAAAATACCATTGACATTGTTATATCTTTAAAGCTCCTCGTCATTATAGCTATCGCCCCGCGATCCTTCGAAGGTTTATCATCGCATCTGCGACCTGCAAGCACTGCCATTGGCCAATGTCCCACTCGTTCGCCGAATGTCTCGGTGCTTTCGCCGATCAATCGATTTTGCCGGAAAGCATCGAAAGAGCATGATTGTAAGAGGAAATCAGACTTCGTTACGGCATATACAAGTACCTGCTATACGATCGACCGATCAAAGCAGGTTCTTGATAAGATGACAGTCGAAATCCTAGTCAAGGCTGACTTCTCGGATTGCATGCATTATGGTGGTCCCACCGGGACTCAAAAATGGCTGAGTACAAGACGGCATGATCAGAAGGCATTCCCCAGCCTAGCTGCACCTCCCTCCGGTAGCAAGGGCAAAAAAAGCAAAAGAACAGCTGCTCTGATGGAGCTTATGATATAGGAATAGCCGAAGGTGGGGCTCGAACCCACGACCTTGAGGTTGATCTCTTTGCTGTTATAAGAGCCACACGCTCTACCGATTGAGCTACCCCGGCAAGGGTGTTGTTGATGGAAGGGTGGGTGGTAGGTTGGTCCTTGTAGGCTGGTTGAAGCGTGGGCCTTTTTACCAAATTTTTTCCGCTTGAGATTGGGCCGAAAGGTGCCGAAATAGCCGAGGTGGCCTGTGCGCTGATGGCGGCGTTATCGATAGGCTTACGCTTGGGAGGGCATGCTGCTCGTGCTGAATGTTGAATGGACAACCATACATGTGTATGTACGGCTTCTCAGATCCAGAGATGCTGTAAAGTCAGGACACTTGTAGCGTTGTTTGCTGTCAAGTGCCGCTCCATCCGCCGTGGGGTATGTGTAGGAGGTACTGCTATGCTTGTGGGCTCCACACTTCCGATATGAATAGCCAGCATGATCAATTCGCTGACGGATTGTTCTTCGTGTCCAGCAGAAGCTTAAACTAACGTACAAGGATGGTTATTTGGAAGAGAACCACGGGAACTCGATCACCTCTTCCTCAGCTTGCTCAGTGCAGCCATGACACCATCGCTCAAGGGATCGTCATCGGGTTTGCGTTTCTTTGGCGGTGCACTTTGTTCAGTCTCAGTGGTCTTCCGTGGTGGCACTGGGCCTGACGTCAAAGCATCTGCCAGAGCCTCTTCGTCATCGGAACCATGATCGACCCTGACTTGCTCTGCAAGCCTCGATTGAGGCCGTTTGTCGGCGTCAGAGTCTGCAATGTTTTCAGAGACATGAGCAGGTCTTGTTGTAAGGATAGACGACCCCAATCCAGCTCCAGTGGGTGCTGGTGACTCCGAGTCTGCTCTTGTGGCGTCTCTGGACAGTGTCTGGGCGCGAGAGACGGCCTGGCTGGCAAGTGTGTTTTCTGTTGAAAGCCCACGTTTCCCTGCACGCTTGATTCTGAAAGGCTCGCTCACAGAGGTGCACCACCTTTCGACCTTTTTGTCTCCCCAGCCGGCAATACCAGCCACATCTTCGTGTCTTGCATTGACCGCTGTTCTGATGCTGCCGAATTGGCTCACAAGACTGACAGCATCGGTTTTGTTGACACTGCGAGGGGTTGTGATGAAGTCAACCATTCGGTCGGAATAGCTTGTTGATTGATGCTGCTTGATGGCGGTCGGAGCTGCATTTTCGAATGACTTGAACAGTTCCAAGTAGCGCCCACCTTCAGCAGAGCTCCAGCATAGAACCAGTGTGACGTTGTTGATGAGACTTGTTTTGGACAGTTCCTTCAATGAATCTTCATGGTTTTCAATGTCAACCATTACCAGCACAACTCTAAGGCTGTATTTTCCTTGGAGCTGTTTGATGCGGGTGTATATGTATTCTGGATGCAGGCGGTGATACTTCAGACTGAGGAAGAGAGCACACGTGGTGACACCGAGGATGTAGTCGGGTACGATGTCACCGTACTCCCAAGGAACTTGCTTGATGCCATTGAGAATAGGGTTTCCCTTCTGGCGTGGCGACACGATAATCGAGCTGGGTCCGGTTCGCTTTGGGAGTGTCTGTGGTTTTGGTTGTACGACACCAGATTTTTGAGGTGCATTGTTTGGAGCCCGGTCAAGTGCAGGTCCGGGTCTAGCTGTTTGTCCAGATGGTCGCCCATTCGGGGCCGCGGCAGTTGTAGGTCTGGGCACTCCGATGGAAGCGAAGTCGGAGTCCTCGATCTCGTCCGCCATGGCTGATGTCGCGGTTGTCGATTTAGTCAACAATTCAACCCAGCAGTATCACAATAATCACGCGTTATTGTCGCTCCTCAGTAAGTAAGTGAACACATCAAGTGAACACGTCCAGACGTCAAGTGAAGTGGCCGAGACAAGGCTCACTCTGATGACGCGCTTGCCCGAAGCGGATGAGCCAAGCCCAAAGCGGCGCGCTACCGTGGATCCGGGATGAGCGAGGCCCCAGCCGCTGAGAGGGAAACGAACATCACTCTGCTGCTTCTCGTCGCTCACTCACTCGCCATTCGCCGCCCAGCGAACCGCAGCATCCCATCTCGCTCGACCCACGACTCCCGACACGAACATCCACCCGCCACATCGACGCCGCCTTCACTGGACGCTGACGATTGTTGGATGCGACTGCGGATTTCGGAGCGCAGCACGTGAGGCCGGTCGCTCGCTCGTCACCACTGCGTGCGCATAGCCAGGCCAGCCAGACCACCTGCATACCTGCATCTCCACCCCGAGCCGCCTCGCGATACCCGCCGAACAAAGCGACCTCAATTCAATGTCTGTGGACGAGCGGTCTCCCAAACGCCAGCGCCGCTCTTTCTCTCCGCCCTCGCCCGCCGCAAAGCTTGCCTTTGTTGCCGCGGAGCACCCTCACACCCCACCGCCATCAGTTCACATGAGTCCCACATGGAATGCGCAATCTTCATCGCTTCAGAACGGCGGAGGTGTCACGTTTCCGACACCACCAAGCACATCTGGCTACCACGGACATATGACTGGGAGAGGACCGAGCAGTGATGGAGGGGTGGAAAGTGGGACTGGCACGCCGACAGAGGCCGGGGAATTGAGAAAGGACGGTGACGGTGATGTGAACATGGGGAGCGAAGGGAATGCGGAGCACAGGCGATCGGACCATGAGAGAAGCCATGATGCGACGTCGGCGCCTGCGTTGCCCTTGTACAGGCTGGTCACAAAACGTAAGTTCCCTATGCACTCAGCATTTCTTTGCTCAGCGCATGGCTAAACCTTGTTTGTTGTAGCGATCGCGCGCCAGCGACCGCACCCGAGTCAAGATATGCTCGGAGTCTACGGTCTACGAGGCATTCAGGCATCGGTGCAGCGTGTAGACCCTGTCACTGGTCAGAAGGTCAACAAACTTAGGAAGTCTTACGAAGGCAAGCTTAAGGAGCTTCGCCTTGATGGTAGAAATAAGGCTACTGAGAGCCCGAAGGAACTCGAAGGCTTGGTCGATCCTGGCTGGGACTATATCACACCAAACGGAAACACTCTCTGGCAGGAGCAGATGCCTGGCGCTGATACCGAGGGACCTTTGATCAACGACATGCTTGCGAACTTGGACGCGGCGCTATCTTTCAAGCCCGGCAAACTACCTAAGGATGAGTACAACAAGTGGAACTATCAGCTCGGTTTGAATGTCCCAAGCACAAAAGCTACCGGCAACACTAATTCTGCTACTCCGCAAGATCGTAAGAATGCCACCTCCAACTTCCTCAAAGCCAATACCGGCCCATTGGCCAGCAAATCCGCGCCATCCTCTCCAGCGAACGCCCGCCCAGATCGAGCCGGCAAAAAGAGACCCGGTAGTTGGGTGGACTACGGCGATTCCGGTGCCGAGGACTCTGGAAAGCGAAGAAGGCGCGACTGAACTTAGCTGGCTCGACCTAACTTCAACAGCAATCCGGGCTTTTCGAGCAACCTATACCGACTCACTCTCATTACCCGGAAACTCGACGACGGCTGAAGCGCTTCGGCAGCGGCCATGTCCATAAACGCGCGACTTTGAACTTTATCTTTATTATTCCACTATACCCGCACACGCCTGTGTGCAAACCTGGACGTACTCTCAAACAAATTCTCAGCGGCCTTCTGGAGTTCTGGGGATGCTTTGCTCTATGCGTGGTTGGATTTGGGACGCGAACTCCTACGATTGCTTTTTTGGGTTGTTTCATGCCTGGCGTTGGGATGTGTTTGTTTTTTTGGCCCCCAAGAGCGAGGCGCTATGACGCTCGCGACTAAAAAATGTTACCCTCGCGGTTCTGTGCAATAGAGTTGCTGCGTTTTTTATGCTGCTTTTCTTCTTCGACTTCTGCGGGACTGCTCTGCTAGGGCCGAGGCGGAGCAAACGGCGAGAATGCGTATCGACAAATAACGAAATGTATAGGCAGGAGTGCAAGCTCATTTCTGTATGAAAATCAAGAAATATCTACGAAGTTGCTGTCCCGGTCGTTTGGTGCTCAGGTTGACTCTACGTTGAAACTCTTCAAGCCGAGCATGGTTCCTCTCCTGCTGTAGGTTGGTTTCAGAAGGTCATCATGGGTTTCACCCTACGGATTCACCTCACTGAGCTGTTTCACTTTGTAATGGTCAGTGCTTAGAAGTTAGAACCACCTGCAGGGCATGATCACAGAAGGTGTTGATGGATTCCATACAAGCGTGGTCGAAGCCAGGTACAATCACAACATCTCAATCGTCCGGCTCCTGTTCGCACTCGGCCCGCAGAGCTTTTACTGACATTGATGTCTGATCACTTTAGGAGGTCAGCTAATGGTCAACGCTTGCTGCAAACTCGTCTCCGACGCACTGGAGCAACCTTACCGCTTCTGATAACCCAGCACGTCGGAGACAATGCGGTCTTCCACCCCGAATGACTGATACCCGACCAAAAGCATACTCTCCGTCCTTCAAGACGGCAGAAGGGCAAAAGAAATCGTACGATGGTCAATATGGGGGTCGAACCCACGGCCTTGGCGTTATTAGCACCACGCTCTAACCAACTGAGCTAATCGACCTGTTTCGATGGTGTGATGGCAGGCCAGATTGTATATATAGCTCAATAATTGAAGTGAGTGAGGAAGATGGAATCAACGCTCTCCAGGTCGTCTTCCCTAGCGAATAGATCTCGAACAAGGCTCATTTTTCAACAACATGCTATTTGCGAACTCGAAAATGGACTCTAATGTCACGCCAGGATCTCCCAGTATGTTGGTGATATCCCTGCCGTCTTGACCCAGATATGGTCGCTTCCATGTCTTGCTCACAGCCTCGAACAATTGAGAGTCGGATTTTGGACATAGATCGGGTTTACCTCTATTACAAGCTTTCAACATAAAGACACTACATCCCTGGGATGCTAATAGTGCCTGAAGTGTCAGGCCAAACATGTTCTGCGCTTACTTCATACATTTAACGTGATTTGGTCTGATGTAGACCTCGAAGATATGGTGTAAGTAGGGTTAGGGTCAAATTGAACAGATTACAAGAAAAATTGGTTCGCACATATAGCGAAGAGCCTCGCTGCTTCTTTACAGATTGGTGCAGGCAGTAGACGACGACGATGCTGGACGTGGCTAGAAAAAGTTGAGTGAACAGCTGAACGAGAGGAATGAGCGATTGTGTCCAACTACTGTGTCCAACTACTGTGATTCTTCCGAGCGAAAATGACAAGACATATACACACACAATCCTTTCAATTTCCCATCTTTATTTCGTCGGCGATCTTCTCTGCCAGCATATAGACTCCGCTCTGAGGATGTCCCGGAGTCAAGAAGGGAAATGCGCTCGCATCCACCACTCTCAACCCTTGCGTTCCATACACTCGCGCTTTTGAGTCTACCACGGCCAAGTCATCATCGCTACGCCCCATCTTGCAAGTCGAAGATGCATGCCAGATAGTGATAGCATCCTTCTGAATCCAACGCCAGATATCTTCATCGCTCTGCGTTTCAGGTCCTGGCCTGAACTCGTCACCCACTGTGATATTGCTCATTTGAGCCCAGATCTGGCGTGTGCGCTTGAAAGCCGCGATTGCTTGGTCCTTGTCTCTAGAGTCTGTGAGCCAGTTCGGGTTGATAACTGGCGGGACGAAGGCGTCCGGCGACGAAATCGTGAGGTTGCCACGGGAATACGGCGAAAGCATGCATACCATGAGCGAGGCGTAGTCGTGACCATCGGGGGAGACCACAAGATCGGGATTGGCGATGCTAGAGTAGCCGTCCAGAGCCAGATATTCCACATCGGGCCAGTCGAGTGGGAAGTCTCTCTTCAAAGCGTCGATTGTGGAGTTGGGCAGAAGGTCGGGAACGCTGTCGACAAGACGCTCGAATGCAATCATATCGACGGCCGAGGTGAGTGGACCGGTGCCATTGGCCCGATATTCTTCGGCGACCGCCTTGGCATACTCAGGATCGTACTGCAGCCTGGATGCTGTTGGGATGTTCACACGATGAGAGACTCCGAAGTATATCTGGTCCATCATTGATTGACCAACGCCAGGAAGGTCTTTGACAACTGGGATCTCGTACTGCTCCAAAATGCTTCGAGGTCCCACACCAGACACCATTAGGAGCTGTGGAGATTGGAAGGCGCCAGCCGACAATATAACTTCCTTCTTGGCAGTTATAGTATAGTTTCTGCCGGCGGTTGTGACCTGGACTCCTGTTGCTGTGTTGTCGGAGAACGTAATCCTACGGGCCATCGTTTGCGTGTAGGCTTTTATATCAGTTGTTCTCATGGCGTGTTCCAAGAAACTCGTCTGAGACGAGTCCCGATGTTGCTCCAGTGGAGTGATGGTCGTGGGAGCGTAGCTCGATCCCTGAAGCGAGCCGTAGTCGAGGCCGGATGATGCATCAACTCCCACAGCTTGCAGTGCTTGCCTTGTCCAGGTGGAGAAGGCTTTGACGTAGTTGGCCCAAGAAACGTGAAGAGGTCGATTGTACGCCATGTCACTGTCGTACGCCATTTTGTCGTAGTCAACGGTAGCGTTCTTGCGCATGACCTTGTCACTTGGCGGTGTAATGTGCGTGCTCCTTTGGAAGTAGGGCAGCAATTTGTCAAATGTATATGCATCATCCCCGACTTCGTGTGCCCACTTGTCGTATGAACCATTTGTTCCCCTGTGGTACAGCATGAAGTTGAGTGCACTAGAGCCACCCAGCGTCTTTCCACGAGCATAATGAATGCTGCGATTTCCAAGCCCAAGCTGGGGTGTAGTGACGAATCCCCAATCAATCAACGGCAAAGAAGTTTTTGGGTCTGCTCCCACACCCTGTTGGCCGCAGAGACCAGGGGTCACGCTATTGGGTTGTTAGCGTGCGAGATCGATGCCCAAGGCGTCATGAAGAACTAACCTTCCTTCTCCATTGTCCACCTGGTAAAATCCACCGGCCTCGATCACCGCCACCGAGGTGTTCTTGTTTTCAGCTAACCGTGCTGCGATGGCAAGTCCTCCAGTACCGCCTCCAACGATCACATAGTCGTAAGAAGCATTCTTCCCTGGTGTTCCAAAGGATGTCGCGAACGAATCAAAAGGACTCTGAGCTATCACAGAGGATACTGCAAGAGCGAGAACGGCTGTCGGCACATGCATTGTATCGCGTCAGGTTGAAGATCCATCGTGAGTAAGAACATGTCGAAGCTGCACGCTCTCTCTTTTCTATGTCAGCATTCGCGATCGGGCTCAGTACCTCCTAGTCCAACGGCTCTGCGGCTCAACATCAAGAGAGTGTCAGAGTGGATGTTATCCATTGGTGCTGGCGCGCGATTTACATCATGCCACCGAACGATCTGCAAGTGAGCGGTCAAGGCTGTGTAGATCTATCGTTTTCGAGAGACACTACGCCCAGAAGGGGCAGCGCATTACTTATGAAAGAGCAGATAAGTTGGTAGCCGTTGAAACCTGGTGCGGTGAAGATGGGGCCGTCCGATCGGATCAGAGAAGTCGTCGTTGAGACAAGACAACAACTTTTGACCGTCAAGCCCTGAAAATATGGGGCGATTCACAGGTGTTTTGCACTTCATGACGGAGGTGCCTCCTAACTCCTACTGTACTTCCTATTTACCACCCGTCTCCTCCATCGCAACGTCAACCTTTGACGATCTCCACAGTCTGTGTGCTGAAATTGCTGATGAACACAACCAAAACCGCACAGTAAGCAGCGCAGGCTGCGAAAAGCTCTTGTCGGGTTGCTCTTGTCAAACTCGACATCGCTCCGCCAAAGACAAGCGTGAAGACCATCAGAAGCCCTATAGCTGCGAATGGAGATGTCTGGCCTATGCTTGAAGTGCGGTACAGCGCCAGAACCGGCAGAACCAGGAGGACAAAAACGATGGCCATGATGATGAGGTTTCCCAGCTTGTCGACACGGTCCGGGTCGTAATATATTACGGAATCTTCCGATGTCTTCGCCTTGAGCTCCTTGGTCACGAAGATTCGCTACTTTGGGCGTCAGTATACCTAAACGCTGACTCCTCCATGGATGGTGACTCGCCTTGATGAGATTTCTTTCCCATCCACACCATTTCAAGGATTGGTCTGTCGCCCGCAGAATTCGCTCGACGAGATTATCGAAACCAGCGCACTCTCGGCCCCTACGAAGCGTCACCAGGTCCTCTCTTTTTCTGACGAATTCTTGCTCACTCTCAATCAGCGGGCCCGAGCTATAGATCCAGTTGACAACACTTCGCCAGTCACTCTCCGCGGGGCGCTGAAGGGCGCTTACTTTCTTTGCTTTCAGCAGAATTCGGTCTGGCTTCATTGTGAGAATTGGCACGATCTCAAGTTGTCAACAATCTCAGGAACATACCGTAAACCATAAGCCTCTTCTCAAGCTCCGCCATTACGTTAGGTCTTGACCTTTGGACACTGTTATCCCCATCTTTGCGCGCCTCCATTTCATCGCGCGTCTTGGAGAAGAGTCGTCGCTCGTTGCCATTGATCGAGTCTGCTCGGTCAAGCTCGTCTAGCTCACTTTCAAGAGATTCGATGTCGTGTTGCACTGCTAACAGCAGGCGTGCATGCAGGTAGCTGAAGGCGCGATACTGCATGAAATTACGATCGCTCGACAAAAACGTGGCCAGTCTTGGGTAGCCGTCCGGAGCAATGTCTACTGCACCTGTGTGAGTACAGCATGTTGTGAGATTTCGGCCTCATCGTTACTCACACTCCCGAGTTATTGTATCGTAACGACATGGATCGAACTCATTTGTCGCTTCTGTTGTAGCATCGCGGCGCGGGAAAGACCGCTGGAACCACTCGAGCAAGCTCAATCGCACTTTGTCTACTGTCAAGTTAGGCACGGGGTCTGCTAGTCCATCATGTTGGCCCCAACCCATATGGCTACATACCTTGCTGAGACTTCTGCGACTCCATATCATTTGGCGAGCTCAGCCCCAAATGCGCCTGCGGCTCCATAGGGTCTGCCATGGATGATCGAACCGTTACGTATGCATCCCGTGGCTGAAGGTTGCTTAGACAATGAGAAGCGAAGTAAAAAGCTCGCAGGATAAGCACATGGCCCCCACATGGTATATCATGATGGTGTACAGCCTCAGGCAAAGAAAAGATACGGCCTAGGGTCTTCACCGGAAAATGATCTGCTGATCTTACGAGCTACTTTTGGAAACGCAGCCCGTCTCTGCTCTGTTGGAACCAAGCCCCCTTTGCATGCAAGTCGCCATGATCGTCTTCCAACTGGTACTCCCACTTGCGCTGCGACCCTTTTTGCTCAGGAGACTTTTGCAAGGCTGCAACTTTGAAGTTCCTCCTCCCGATGATGGTGCCCTCCTGAACACTCATGGATACCGCGTCACCGACTTCAAAATCGAGTTTGGGCTGTTTGGTGCCCCGATTAGCCAGCGCAATCATTGGTTTCCAATTCCAACGACTCACCATCTGCCATCGTCTTGGAGGCGCAAATGATTTGGTGTCGTTATCTGATCCGCTATTGTCGTGAACCTGCTGTCGTCAATAAGGTAAATCTCGAGGTGGGAACTGATGACAGAACTGACATTTTCCTCCATCCTGTAGAGAAGAGGTAGCGACGTACGCCTAACAAATGGCGCGCTTTGAACACCAATCGAGACGGTGCTTCTAATAGGAGGGGTAGCCTTGTGATCCTAGAATATTGCACTTGATGAGTTTTACGCCCCGTTCTGATCGTTGGGGCTGTGTGCATTATATGTGGCAGCGCGGCACGGCCAAGGTGTGCGTGGTACCACCCATACGCATGCAGTGCTTACCCACATATATGTACCTTTCAGTTTGCCTTCTGCATTGTGAAGCTCAGCTCCGTGCTTGTCTTGACCAGGCTGAGCCCTTAGCGGTGCGATTGGCGTCGGTACTTCATGCAGCCACACTGCCTTGCGTGCCGCACGTACACTGACATGTGCGCAGGCGAAGCAATAGTCACTTGATGGTATCAGGCTGTGGTGGAAGTCATGGACCCACTATTTATTAACATAGTTTGCCATCTGAACGAATCTCTCTCTAACCACTGAAAGTTGAACTGAAGCTCGTTATACTTGTGCAGCGAGCTACCAAAGAAGTGTGGAACACTACAAACAGCCACAACATGGACCCAAATACTGTGCGCAAACGGACAGAGGCTATGCGCCATCACTTCAATGCTGCTGTCTGCCAAGAGCTTGGAGTGTCCGATCGCTATCAACGAGTTTCGGTGTTGTTGGTTCGATGGGACGACCGACTCGACAAGGACTTGAGGTGCGCGACAGAGGTAAATACTACAAATTTTCATTGATACCGAATGCAGCTGACATCTTATTCATTGCCAGACGGACGAGCTGGAGAAAGTGTTTCGAGAAATATATGGGTTCGCAACTCAGACTGCCATACTGGAATGCCACCAGAGCAAGCCGGAGGGACAGCTCAATCATCATGTCGCATCATTCGTCCACCAGAACGATGGACATCACCGAGGCACTCTACTCATTGTCTATTATAGCGGACATGGCTTTCTGGATCAGGTGGGCGGAGAGGAACAGTTTTTCATATCAGGGTATGGGACGAGGAGAGCCACACATCTAGCAATAGAGCGCTGACCATCAGTACTGACATGCAGAATCATGGATCCTCGGCAGATGAGTGAAACAATTCAGACCGCATACAACCCAAGAGCAAACTGGAGAATCGCCGACAGCTGCCTCCAGTCTGCGGACGCAGACGTCCTCACCATCATGGACTGTTGCTATGCAGCTAAAGTCATGAAGAATGGCGGCAACGACACTCGCACATTCGAAACACTCGCTGCTACAGACAGCATGACACCCATGCCAGGGCCAAGATCGTATACTAATGCACTCATCGCGACGTTGAAAGAGGAACACGCCAAGTACGAGGCCAACAAGCCGAGATCTTTCGATACCTATCACCTGCACAATCGCATCCGGAGACGCCTTACGAGCCAAGCGCCTCAGCTGCTCAATCGCCTGCAGAGCTCCATCGTCCGCCACATCCGGCTAGAACCCCTTGAGGTTTCGCAAAAGCCGAACGCACCGCACCCGGCGCCCACAAATCGCAGCATGAGCTCGCTTTACCTACAGATCGAGTTTGCGAACAAAGCGATCCTGAACAACCATGAATCTGCGAGATTGGGCCAATGTCTGGCGGAAGCGGCGAAACGAGCGGAGCTTACTATCACGAACTTGGACATGGTGAATCACGTGTCCAACGGAGGCGCGCTGCACGTACAAAGCATGTTCGGCGTGACTATGCTTCTGCATAGGGCGATGGCCAGGAGGTCAGCGAAGGGGAAGAAGAGAGTACGAAGCGCTGATGAGTGGGACTCTGAGCCCGAGCCGCGCAAACGGCAAGAAAGGGCCAGACTAGACATCCAAGAGTCAGGCCCAACGCCTCCTTCTTCAGATGATGCTTCGTCTGGACTTACTGATGGCGATCGATAGTGTAGCTTGAGTAATATAGATGTTATACAGGTTGGCAGTAGTGTTGGGTAACTCCATGACGATAGGGCACGCAGTGACACTCGCGGTGCCAAGAGAAAGCGATAAGAAACGACGTGCCAGTCCTAGCATCACCAAGTAAAACCGGTTCTATAGTGTAGCGGTTATCACTTCCGGTTCTGATCGACATCACTCCTAGTGGTGTAGGACATCCGGGCGACCCCGGTTCGATTCCGGGTAGGACCTCTCCTTTTGCTCATGTATGTCCTGCTCTGTAACTACAGCATCATTCAACGGTATCGTAAACATACCAATCGATTGTTTTTGACGTTGCCACTTACAAATCGAGACCTGCGTGTTGTGTGTGCTGCCAACATCTAAGCGCTGATTCGTGAAAATTTCTTGACCAGTAGTATGCCCGAAAGAGATCAGCTTGACCTATAGGGTCCGGCGTAAAGAGCGAACTTGACCTGTAAGACGATGAGATTGGTGCAGCATCCTCAAACATGCTGTATACCTTTACACACACTGTCAATATACTTGCATCATGGCCCGACCTTAATCCTCCTCAACGTCTCTCTACCCGTAGTGACTTTCAAACCCACTCGAGCATCCAGATCAAACGCTTCAGCGTTCTCCACCAACTTAAGCTCATCACTACACTTCTCCAGGATCTTCCGATCGCCGTTCTCGCGCCCTGCTTCTTCCCAGTACGCTACAGCCATCTCATAATGCGACACAGGCGCCGGCCAGGCATCCGCGTGCGCGCCACCGGCTGAGCGCAGCACGGCCTGCGTCAGAGGCAAGACTGGAGAGAGAGCGGCCTTTGCAGCGGGCAGATCGCCCAAGAAGCGGTGAATGGTAGCGGTCAGGAGCGAAGCCACGGCATGTTCGTCTTGAGGCTCCGAAGAAGCGTCTGCAGAGCCGGTGGGCGAGCGAGCCAGCGCGGCGAGCGAGTCTTGCAGCTGCGGCGCTGCCATGCGGCGGTAGCCGGACCAGAAATAGATCATTTCTTCCAACGGGCTGACACCGATTGCGTCGACGAATTCGCAGCCGCGCTGCTCGGAACAGGCATTCCATTTGGCGAGTTTGCGCGAGGTGAAGACGTCGAAGGGCAGTTGGCGAGCCATGAAGCGCTTTTTGCCGGTGTGGGCGGGGACGGTTTGGAAGAGCTCTTTCGCACGTGCGGCGTGTTTGATGGCGTCCTTTTCGGAGCCGGATTGCTTACTGAGACGGTAGAGCTCGAGGTGGCAGGCGCCGGCGATGTAGTAGTAGAGACCGTGGGACCAGTTGTTGAGCTCGATGCACTTGAGGAAACTGGCGGCGCATTCGTCGTAGCGGTGGAGGTACATTAGGTTCAGGCTGCGTTCGAATGTACGCAGGGCTTCGACTTGTTTGAGAGGAGATGGGGAATCGGATTCGGCGGTGATGTCGACGGCTTTTTGCAGCTGGTGGTCTGCACTAAGCTCGCGAGCTTCTTCGAGAAGCCAGAGTTTTGATTTTGGATAGAGCTGGCGCATTTCTCGGAGAAGGCCGGTGAGACGCTCTCTGGGGAGGGCATCGGCAGACAGGATGTCGCAGAACGCAATGGCGCCGTTGTGGAAACCAAGAGTGATCAAAGAAGCCATGCCTCCGTTGATGTTAGTCTTGAAACGTGTTGCAGACCAGAGAAGGCGCAGTCCGTTTGTACGGTCGCCCTTGAAAGAGAAGAGGGAGAGGAGTTTGGCGAAGGTTGGAGGGATCATACTCAGCATGAGCTGGAGAAGGCCGTAGCACAAAGCTGTACCTGAGTGGATGAACAGATCGATCTCATCTGTCGAGACATCGCGGAAGTCCACATCATTGTCTGCCTGCGTTGCTGCACCCGCAGAAGCAGCATTAACTCCTGGCTGGGTTTGACCTGTTTTAGGATCTTCGGGTGGTACAGGCTGCTTCTCCTTGATGTCTAGCTTCGATAGACCCGGCATTTCCAAATGTCCTTGGTATTCCGTGGGCGTCGGCAGGTCTGAGTTTCCTTCCCTAGCATCCTCGAAATCCAGATCGCTATCATCATCGTCCTCTTGCCGTGTATCCTTTGGCGTACGGGCACCTGAGCCCTCAGAAGCGGCCAAGGTGGTTCCAGTGTCGAAAGTAGCCACAGATGTCTTTGACCTGCCCGCCTTTGCCTTTATACCCTTCGCCTCGATATATTTCCGCTCAGCTTCACTGATCTCATAGAGTGTTTGGAAAGCTTTCCGTAGCTTATAGAAGCCTCTCAGGCTCTCTGTCAAACTCTCGTTGAGCACCGCAACCACAGCACCCATGAGTTGCGTTTCCGCATGGCAAAGAGCATACTCCGATCCGATAGGGTAGATGGCGCTCTGGTGTGCAGTCGACGGATCACGTATAGCTCGCTTTTGATGATCCAAAGCGCTTTCCTCAGCCTCATTCAGTCGTATGTTTGCTTGTTCGATCACCTCTTTCTCAAAGCCCAGGGTTGCTCGTAGGAAGGTGGTGGTAGCGCGGCCCAACTACTTTGGAACTGTGATCAGCCGTGGCACATGAAAAGATCAAGACATCATGAGCCCGTACCTTGTGGAAAGGCGAAGTTCCCTTGGCTAGCTCCGCTTCTGCGAGATCTACGTCTAGATTGGCGTTAGTGGCATGTCTTGCAGATTGTGAAGATCAGGTCGTACCATCATTGAGGATATGTGCTGCTGCTGCGAGTGCCTCTCTTACTGCTGAATGTCAGTACGCGGTCGCTTGTGTATTATTAATTATTCGGTTCTCACATGCGTGTGGCTCATCCAGAGCCGTCAATGATCTGGTTGAAGAACTACTCGGAAGTGGTGTTTTGGCGCTCAGCCAGCCTCCCATGCGCTTCATAATGCAGTTTCACGTGGGGGACAAGAACAAGTAGATGGCAAAAATGCTGGAGAATATGAAGACAGCAGGAGAGGAAATCCGAGGAGGCAAAACCACCTACGTCCGCGGACCGGTGTTGTTCCTGTCCGGTGGTGAATGTCCGCTCGCACTCGCACGTGGGGACAGCTGAGGCGACAGTTGACAATGACGTCTGGAACTGATGGTGGCGCGGCTGGGGAAGACGGGAAGATGGATCCGGATGTTCCGCTAAATGGTATCGTCAAGACCTGAATTAATGATAAAGGAGGCGAGAAAACATCAAGTGTGTTTGGTGTTGTCAGCCATGCTCTCGATGGCGTGAGTGTTTTGGGTTGAGGATGCCAGGGCCTTTACCAGCTCATCGAACAGCCACGGCTTCTAGAAACTAAGGTAATCATGGTTGTCTACTGCACGTGGCTGATTGGAGGTAGACTTTTTGTCTTGCATAGTTGATGGTACAATGTGCCGGATCATTGGTGACCAGACATCTTTTGGAAGTATTGAATGTAACAAGGTTGATAAATGAACATCTGTATCTGCAACGTGAACACTCACCTTCGGACAAAAAGATGCCGTGTCAAGCATGGAGTTTGTGGGGACTCCTGAGGCGTTTGACACGCCGCCGATCTCTCGGGTTCGCGATCCAGGGATATCGGATGCTCGTAAATGGTACTTTCGGCCCGGAGTGCAGGTGCCGTGTGCTCATCAACCGATGAAGGGACTGGAAATGATTCCGCCGAACAGTCCGTGTACCCAGTAGTACAAAGGCATGCTGCAGCAACTATGGTGGCCTGTGAACACGAGGGAGCTACTATCCGGCATGCAGGACCTGGCCAACTTAGGACAGATCTGGCCGGAAGCTTGTGAAGAGTAGCACGTGTCGGGCAGTGTGACTGTGTGACATGCTGCGGAACGGGTACCTACTTGGTAGCGTGAGAATCACCGAAATGGTACGAAGGGGGCACAGATGTGGTACCGTGTTCAACGTGTACACCTTGGCGGCGACGAATGGTATGGTCGATGGAGCTATACATGTATCGACCATTGGCATATGCGGCGGACCAAGACCGCTCCAAGCGAGTGATGACCCTTGAGGTTGATACAGTTCCTCACTCTCACACACGTATCTGTAAATAACAACGAGTGCCTGCAACGTAAGAGGTACTGCAATACCGGAGCAAATAGATTTCCAATCAATCCGTAGCGAGCGGCGGGCGTGCACAGCCTCGTCCCCTGTCTTGCTTATGCTGTCTGGCCTTCTCCGCAGACGACCAGAACACCTTTAACTGCCCTCTTGGCACGCGCGCAACCTTGACGAGCAACGGCCGTCCATCAAATGTTGTGACGAGCGCCACTCCCTTCACACTTGCATCCCAACACATAACCCGCCAGCTGTCATACCGCGCACCGCCTGCTTCAGCCTTGTCTCCCTCCTTGTCGCCACTTCTTCCTCCTCCTCTCATCCTCCGCCGCACCACCACCACCACCACTTCACACACCTCCGCGCGCGGCAGCTGCAAGGAGTATAGCCTTCTCCGCACTCCCGCACCCTAACCCAAGCGTTGGCGTAGAGCCCTAGGCACAACACAGACGTCCGCACTCGCTCGCTCACTTACTCAATCCACTCCTCTACCTCTCCTCACCACCACGTCTGCCGTCGCCATCAACACCCACTCTCCGCATCGCAACCCCCGACGGCTGCACCCGAGCATTGCGCTCCACACGAGAACGCGTCAGTCCCCGTGCCGATACCCGGTCAACATCAATCCCCCACTGACATTAACTTCAGACTTGACAACTTGCTGAGCAACACAGCAACACCGCAATCATGGACGGGTGGCAGGTTGCACAAAACTACCTCGGCTTTGCTTTCCTGGCTGGAGGCATTGGAGGTTACTACTACTACACAACAAAGCGCACCCAGCCCGCTCCTACTGCTGCTTCAAAGCGGCGCTCGACCAATGATTTCAAGGCGAAGCCCGACCGCCGACCCAGCGTCCAGCAGCGCGAAGGCGCCCAGCCTGTAGCGTCGAGCGAGAAGCAGGAAAAGCAGAGCGACGCCTCAAGCTCAAAGAAGAAGAAGGCTGCTAAGAAGCAGACACAGCCGCAGCAGAAACCCAAGGTGGAACCTACACCTGAAGTAGTCGTGCAAGATGACAAGCCCGAGAGGGAGTCGGACATCAGCGTTGCGCAGTTCGCCCAGCAAATGACCCAGGCCCGCCAGGGCTCTAAGCTCGCTGCTCCCAAGAGCAAGGAGAACCGTGTCAAGACTGTGAAGCAGGGAAAGGCTCGCGACACCCCGATCTTTTCATCTGAATCCTCCCAGGCCGGCGGCGACACTGGTGCTGAGGCCGACGACGACTTCTCTCCTTCCCCTGCCTTGAACTCTGGTGACGTCTCCGACATGCTTGAACCTACCGCCTCTGGACCGTCCTCTATTCGCCTGACCGCCCCACTCAACCCGCAGAAGCAGCGTGCCCCGAAGCAGGCCAAGGAAGAAATCGTCGAATCGAAGAAGGCCCGTCAGAACCGCAAGAAGGTCGAGGAGCGCCGCATCCAGCGTGAAGCTGAGGAGAAGGATCGCAAGGCACTTGAGGAGAGGCAGCGTCGCACTGCCAGGGAGGCCCGCAACGAGCCCGCTAAGAACGGCATCCCCGTCGCCCGCGCTCCTGCCACCAACTCTTGGACCGCTGCTCCCACCACTGCCGGCGCAGCTGTTAACGGCGCCTCCAACGGCGCTCTTCTCGACACCTTTGATGCCGAGTCCACTGGAAGCTCCACTGGCGGCCTTGAGAACAGCACTGCTGCCACCAGCACCACTGAAGACGCCCAGGTCGCTCAGGCCGTCAGGGAGAGCGAGGATGAGTCCGGCTGGACTACCGTCAGTGTCGCCAAGAAGCAGCCCAAGGCTCGCGCAGAGTCGAGCGGCGAGGCCACCCCGGTTGAGCAGCCGCAGCCTAAGGCCAAAGCTAAGGCCAACGCTCCTCTGCCGCCGAAGCCCTCCACCTTCGCCAACGTCAGCAAGCCCACTGGCTTCGCCGCTCTGGATGTCGACGACCCTTCCAACTGGGACGCCTGAAGGCTTCCATGGAGCCTGAAACGATAAAGCTACGACAAAAAATCCAACGCGCCGAAACGGATTGCGTCAACCACGCGTGGCAACGCGCTGTGCTTTCGTACAACGGTCACTGTCTACAACTTTCGCTTTTGCCCGTTAAAGAGCGCATACACGGAACGCGAAAGGCACCGTGACATCTTTTTTCTTTTTTCTCGTCCTTTCTCTTTCTTCATGTTGTTGTTAGTACCACTTGCGCTCCTTTTCAAAAAGATTGGCACCCACCAGGACACAAACCGGACGGGATGGGCACACTTTGCAGGCGCGGAAGAAGAGGACCTGCTGTATGCAAGACCCGATTGATTGCTTGGTTGACTGGAAGACTGCTTCGTTATTTGGAACGATCGGTCTATAGGAGAAGTGTCGTTTTTTGGTTGTCTGAAAGTAGTAACTGCTACAGAAAGGGAAAATGAAGGAAACACTATGAAAAGAGAAGTCTTGTGACCGGTACTTTTTTGTCGGTCTCATCGTGTCTGTGACGTCTCGTCTTGTGCGCGTGATATCCTTGTGCACACTTGTATCCTATCTGCCCAAGCAATGGAGCATTTCGCTCTATGAGAATTGGCAAGCCGCGACTGCTGCACCCGCATCATGTTCTGTTGTTTTCGGCCATCGAAGGATCGAACCGAACAGATCGCGTATTTTTCTCGCCTGCCCATCGTTCGTACGAAATTAGCATCCCGATCTTTTGGCGGCGTAGATCGATTATCGCGCGAAAAAAGCTTAGCGTAATGAAAGTTGATTCACATTTCTTTCCGGCACGGTGTGGCACCCCTTATAGGTGTCTTGGATTTATGACGATCTCGCGCGCGTGCCGATGGTTGGACACGTGTGAGCCGGTTGTTCGTAAGTGGCTTTTCTGGAAAATGTAATTATTGCATATATATGTATTGGGTTTTGTTTGGAAGGAGGTGTAACAATAGAGCAACTGCCTAGGAGACAGCCCTATTGATAGTTGGGGGTTTGATGATCTTCTGGTCGATGAAACGTGCGATCTTGGTTTGGGTGTTTTGACGGTGGGGCCTCTCGCGCTCCTTTTTTTTTTTTACATATCTCCTACAAATATATGCGGACATATGTATCGTTCGCCCGTTTCGATCACAACGTCTACAGACCCGCAGGCCCGGTCGAGTGTCGAGTACGAGGCTCGGCATGTCACGTCGACGCGCGCATGCAATTCAATCATCACCTGTAGGTGCGTTGGGAGTGTCTCACGAGCGGTGCCGGCGGGCGAACTGGTTGTAATCAAAGCGGCATTATGCCATCGATGGCGGCGGGCAATAGCCAGACGGAAGGGAATTCTTAACGTAGCGGCATCCCTTTTCTCGATGCCGTGTGTTATGATGGATGCCCATAGTAAGGGCTGTATAAGAGGTTGAAAAGTCCCCGTGCTTGATGTTGCTGTCTTTCTCCTTCGGACTACCTTGAGATTCGATAGCGCTCGCCCTGCCCTGCAGCCGGTCACTCTGTCTCTCGTTTTGCATCATCACGCTCCTTTTCCCTGCTTCATCGTTACTGCAACGTCGCTCTCTGGAGTCATTCAGTCGTTCATTCTATCATTCATCGAGAAGACAAATTAATCGCACGGCAAGCTTTTTCTCCCCAGCAGCAGCAGGGCTTTATTGTCAGACGGGCTTCCTTTCATCCTAAGCTGTAAGCGAACAAGGCGCGACAATCTGAAGCAGCGAACTCGCGCTTAGACTCGTTCAAAGAACAGCTGGCAGCGCCGCCGCCGAACCACCAGCCAGCCGGCCCCAAAGCGAAACTCGGGCCCCTTAAAGAGAAGGAACCATTCGGGCATTTGCATTTGCCAGGTACCCCACCCTGACGAACTAGAACGGAGCCAACCAGCTTCCGTAAATATCACCACCAACCCAAAGACACCTGGACACTTGCTTGCTTGCTTGCTTGCCTGCTTGCCAGAGACAACCTCCAGACTCGGGTAATCCCACACCACCACTGCCCTGTATAAGCAACAGCGGCAGCAGAAGCAGCAGCAGCAGCAACAGCCTCACCTCACCTCAGCAGCATAGCATAGCTGAGCCGCACCACACAGCTACACTCTCTCTCACACTTCCAGCTCTTCCTCCCGCGCTGCAGTGCAGCAGCTATATCACCCTCCTTACGCTTCCTTCTCCCAACCTACACCACCACCACCACAACAACCACACCACCACCTCAATACCCGCCCAGCATGTCCATCCGTGGCACCGCCGGCTACCACCTGCAGGGCCAGAACGCGGGCTTCAACGCCGGGCCCTCGCGCAGCGACGCGACCAACGACCCTTCGCCCCTCGACGCCATCCGCGAGCAAACCAGCAAGATCGAGGACTGGCTCGACTCGCTCAGCGAGCCCGTCAAGCCTTACCTGCCCGCCATCGGCCGCTTCTTGATCGTCGTTACCTTCCTCGAGGATGCGCTGCGGATTCTCACGCAATGGACTGATCAGCTCGTGTATTTGCACGATTACAGGCATAGTAAGTTGTTCTTGTTTAATTCCTTTGGATTTTTGGGGGTGGTATTGCTTGAGGAGTATGAGCTTGGACAATACAAGAGGAGGACGGTATATTCAAGCATATGTTACAAGAAGAGACCAGGAGACACGACACGGAACCAATCGCTTACACCACATCCAGTCCCCAGCGGTATCACACACCTCTTCCTCATCGTCAACGTCGTCGCCATGTTCGCCTCCTCCCTCATGATCATCATCCGCAAGCACAGCGAGTACGCCGTCATCGGCCTGATCGGCGTCGTCGTCACCCAAGCCCTCGGCTACGGCCTCATCTTCGACCTCAACTTCTTCCTGCGCAACCTCAGCGTCATGGGCGGTCTGCTCATGGTCCTTTCCGACAGCTGGGTGCGCA
>Ga0265797_10001476_pt1 | contig 41234 bp, 45 predicted proteins | sample P2T30metagenome_FD_192433 | JGI IMG/M metagenome (GOLD analysis project Ga0265797, IMG submission 192433) | Plant litter microbial communities from East Loma Ridge, Irvine, California - P2 T30 | ecosystem: Environmental > Terrestrial > Plant litter > Unclassified | place: USA: California...
CATCTCCCAGCTCAACAGGCAGAAGAAGAGCTTCGCTGGTTTCGACCAGGCGCAGAAGGGCATTGACGAGGTCAAGGCCCAGATCGCCGAGCTCAAGAAGACCATGGACGACCCTGCCTCGCGCGCCCTCAGCGACCGCTACACCGAGATCACCACCGAGCTCGACAAGATCAAGGCTGAGCAGGACGAGGTCTACAAGAACCTGAACGCCCTCCGTGACGAGCGCACCGCCGCCCACGAGGACCAGCAGAAGAAGTACACCAGCGTCAAGGAGATCAAGGACAAGTTCTACAGCTCCCGCCGCGCCGCTGTCGAGTACGAGCGTGAGGCCCGCCGCATCCGCGACGAGAAGCGCCGCGCCGAGAACGACGCCTACCACCGTGGCCGCAGGCAAGAAGTTGCCAAGGAGAAGCTTGAGGAGGCCAGCGCACCCGCCTACCAGGACGAGATCCGCACCACCCAGGCTCTTCTCTACCACTTCGACCCTTCATCCGTCGCTAAGCCCGAGGCTGCCGGCCCCGGCAAGTTCGCTGCTACCGCTTCCCGCAAGGTCGAGGGCCAGGAGCTCAAGGGCACCCTGGTCAAGAGCAAGAAGGACAACGACGAGGACTTCATGGCCGGTACTGGCGGCAAGAAGAAGAAGGGTGGCAAGCGCGACACCGCTGCTCCTGCCGCCCCTGGCAAGTTCCAGCTTGACGTCGGCACCATCGAGAACCTCGGCCGCATCAATGTCGACCCTCCCATGCAGCAGAGCGACGTCCCCGCCGTTGTCGAGAAGCTGAAGGAGAAGCTCGCCTACTGGAAGGAGAACCAGGAGAGCAAGACCAAGGAGGTAAGCCACCTTTCCCACCCCCATCCTTCTTGTAAGCAGTCACTAACAAATCTCCCAGAACGTCGCCAAGGCCCAAGCCGAGATCGACCGCCTCGAAGCCGAGGCCGAGACCATCAACGGCAACAGCGAGAAGAAGCAAGCCACCAACGGCGCCGAGCAGGTCGACGAAGCCGCCAACGGCATCGAGAAGGCCACCATCCAGGACTCCGAGGTTGCCGCATCGTCGTAGAAAGACATGCCCAAACGTCACGACGTACGTGCAGATCGGCGAGACTCTGTCCTGAGCTGAGCTGAGAATCGTCCCCTTTTCGAAGAGCGACGAGGATCGAGTGACATATCTATCATCAATCCCGTAACATTGATAGCGGGGACTAGTGGTTGTGGGGGGAGAAGCGATTTTTGTTTTTGTTGATTGTTGCTTGCTTTGCTTTGCTGCATTTTTGTTGCTGTCAGGGTTTAATTAGCGAGGGCTTGATTTTTCTTCTGGACACAATTGAAAAGCACGGTTTTTTCTGATCTTGTTCTTGAGAGCGTCCATTTCTTATCCTCACAAGCGTACACGAGTAGAGTTGATGTTCCCCTTTCTAATCTGTGTCAAAAACGAGCAAAGGGAAAGGTACATCAGGGTGCCGGAACTATCATGTATGAACACTAAGTATACATCTATTATACATGCATTTCTCCGACCCAAAGTCACGTTAAGTGCTTCGCCGACCGTCAGTCCTTACAAAGCCTTCACGCTCTGGAAGAACGGATTCGCCATCAACGCCTCATTCCCAGCAACAAGATCCTTCATCCTCTGCACCTGCGCCTCCTTGCCCAGGCCCTCCCTCTCCACCTCCTCCTTCCACTGCTGCAGAACCGCTTTCAACATCTTGCTTCCCTCCTCGACGTCTTCCTTGCTCGCCTGCGGCGCGACCCTATCCTCGCCGCTGTGCTTGCCAGAGAAGTCTTCCAGCTCGTCTGCTTTACGCTTAGCCATCGCGACGACTTTGGTCGGGAAGCGCACGAGCTCGGCGACGTGGATGCCGAAGGACTGGTCGCTGATGCCTGGGACGACTTTGTAGAGCAGAGTGACTTCGCGGCGCTTGTTGTTGCTGCCGCTGTCTGCCATTGCGGAGTCGCCGTCTGCGTCGCCGATGTGCGCTACGACGTGCAAGTTTTGCACTTGGGGGTATGTTTCTGTCAGTGCTGTGAGTTCGTGGAAGTGCGTGGCGAACATGGCGAAGGCGCCGATTTCTTTGATGATGTGCTCGGAGATGGCCCAGGCGAGGCCGAAGCCGTCGTAGGTGCTGGTGCCGCGGCCGAGCTCGTCGACGATTACTAGGGACTCGCGTGTGGCTGTTTTCAAGATGTTGGCTGTTTCGAGCATTTCGGCCATGAACGTACTGACGCCCTTCAGCTGACTGTCACTGGCACCGACACGGGCGAGGATGCAGTCGAAGAGTGTGAGCTCAGCTTCTGTGCAAGGCACGAAGCAGCCGATCTGCGCCATGAGAGCGATGACTCCGATTTGACGAATGTAGGTAGATTTACCGCCCATGTTTGGTCCAGTGATGATGAGGAATTCGCTCTCGCCACGAATGAGAGAGACGTCGTTGGTGATGAAAGAAACATCATCTTGCATCTCCATGCAAGGGTGACGGGCTTCGGTAAGCACCGTGTTGCCAGTGCCGCGTGGGTGCAGTTTTGGTCGAACATATGCTGAAGGCGCGTGGACGGAAACGTGAGCAAAGCTGACAATTACGTCCAGATGTGCGAGCACGCCAGCAAGCTTCTCGATGACAGGGCAGTATGAAGCAGCAACGTTGACAACCTCTTGTACCAAGCCGGTTTGTGTGCGGTTGTAGTTCTCTGAAAGCTGATCATGTTCCCGTCGCATTTGTGTCATTGCAGTTGTGGTAAAGTAGACGCCGTTCTTCTGCGTCGAGATCTCTTGGTATTGCTTCTTGTTGCGAATCGCGCTCGCCTCATTCCTTGTTAGACGCAGACACCAGCCGTGCACGCGATGGTTCTCGAGGAACAGCTTCTTCTCTGTGTCTTGGCCCAGATCGTCACCAGCGCGTTGGTGCTCTTTTTGAAGGTTGTATGTCAGTGTATCGAGTTTCTTGCGAATGATCCGTAGGCCATCATCGAATTCAGACTTGATGATGAACTCGTGATTATCCAGAGCCTCAAGATCCACGGTAGTCTCAACCATCTCCTGCAACTTTCCCAAACTGTCTGAGAACGAACGGAGCTTATCCGTGTACTCAGCGTCAAGCGCTTCCTTGTATTGCTCATCCATGACACCTTCGAACGTGCCGATGAAATCAGGTATGCGGATAGCGACCTGATATGCTCGTACCACGTCCTCGAGATTCGCCTTCTTGCGCTGGAACTTCTTTGCAAGTCGGTAGAGATCAGGAATGGAGCGCATGTGTTCTTCTTGAAGCGTTTGTCGCAGTTCCGTGTCGTTAACAAATGCTTCCACAAGCTGCTGACGCTTCTCGATCTCTTCCAGGTTCATCAGTGGTTGCTTCAGCCATTGAGCGAGCAATCTGCTGCCTACAGGTGTTTTGCAGTGATTCAGGAGGCCGTAGAGATTCATGGTCTTGGAGCCATCTTTTGGCCCTGGCATCAAGTTCAGTGCCTTCAAAGCGGATGAGTCCAGCTTCATGTACTGGCTCAGATCATGCTGGTAAAGTTGAAACTCGCCAAAATTGCTGGAGTCTGACATCACGCCGAGATACTTGATAAGTGCCGCCGCTGAGTTCATGGCCAACTTCATGTCGGTCTGTGGTAGTGTAGCGGCAGTTCCTTCACTCCGTAGCAGGCGTGTCAAATCCTGTTCGATGTCGCTCTTGTTGAAGTCACCAGCAGGTCGTTCTGACACGGCGCAACCGCAGTTGTCCGCAATGGCTCGCAGCTTGTGTAGTTCAGGGTCCTTCTTCGTGCTGTCGAACTGTATCAGACACTCTTTGACGCCGAGTTGAATGAGCAGTGATTCGAAGTTGGAGTAGATATCGTTGTCCACAAACTCGCTGACACCCAATTCGCGAACGCTCGCGTCTGCGAAACAAACACCAACATTGCGAGCTTCGCTTGCTTTCGCCGTTACTTTGACCGCAAGAATGATAGGAGCAGACTCAACATGACCACCGAGATCGTCCTCGATGTCTTGCAGATTGCCCGGGGACGCCTGTTTCGCCACTTTCCACTGGTTGCGTCCAGAAGTTTGGAGGATCTCTACCCTCTTGCCGAGTCGGAAGATTGCTTCTCTGAGAAAATTGCGGAATGCTGTGACGGTCATTGTGACTGATGGTAGGCCAGGGTTCTTGCCCAATGTCTTGAGCACAGATGTGGTCTTGTATTGTGTTTTTGCGATGAGGACTGCATCATCGCCGTGTGCCGAGAGCCAATCACCGCGGTCGAACACTCGGACTGTGTCGATTGCCTTGCCAGCCTCAAGCTGGTTGAAGGTCTTGATGAACCCGACTTCGTCGTCGACCTTGAGCTCTGGGCGAGACGCCATAATGAGTGTCTGGGTGAATTGATCCGGATTTGGTGTGATAAGCAGGCGAGTCCCTTCAGTATGTCTCTAATGCTCCTGATGCAGTGTCGTGGTCTCGTAAATGTTGTGATGTAAAGGTAATGTCTGTCGATCTACAGACCGAGATGGAATCGAAATCTAGGGTCGCGTGTTTGGGACGCGCTTTCCGTCGCGTTCTGCTAAAGTGTTCATGCCTGAGGCACACTTTAAGAGCCGAGGCACTATTGCGCGTTCTCCAACTTGCATGCATCATCGTTCGTCGTGCTACGAGATGCTCCCTCTGCATATAAGATATAATGGACCACAGGTACAACGCACAGTCCTAAGCCAACACTCATACGTATTCACAGTATCCTACTTTGTTGTCAAAATTCGTTCAGATAGTCTACAATGCCTCTTGCAACTGTTCATCTCGTAGCACTTTCCTCCAACACCGACATCTCGAAGTTCTTACGGGCTCTCAAATCTATATCCTTCAAGCCTCTAGTGATCTCCCATGCCCTCCGATGGATCGTGCAGCCCGAGCAGCTGTCTACAGACCGGCTCCTTACAACAAAATGGGACCTCCTCATCATTACCCAGACAAGCTCGCCGTTCCCAGACACTTACCTGACCAAAGACTGGGTGTCTTCACACTGGAGCATCTCCGCGGGCATCCCAAGCAGCATTGTCAATGGCTTTGAAGACCGCAACAAGAAGCTTTTGGATGCAAATCAGAGCGACGTACCTCGACCAGCTGCCTCGCAGCCCAAAGTCGCTAAGTCAGCTCAAGGTCTCGAAGCAACACCCGAGCTCTTACAGTGGCAAAATCCAGCTGGTGCTTCCACGCCCGTTAGCATGCTCAATCTCCTCGCGTTCAAGCCTGGTCCGGAAGCACACGAGAGCTACAAGAAGTATGGCAAAGCGTTCGCAGAGTCGATCGGATCCAAGCGTGGAGGGCTGGCGAAGATCGTTGGCAAGGTGGTGCCAGGTCAGGGAACGGAAGGTGAAGATGCTGAGGGTTGGGACGAGGTTGCGCTGGCGCATTATCCGAACTTCGCTATGTTCATGGACATGCTTGCTAGCGAGGACTACCAGGCTGTCAACCATCGCGACAGACTTCCTGCGTTGCGAGATACGTGCATCTTATGCACGAGTGAGGTGGATCCGGTGTTGCATGCTGATAAAGCGAGGCTGTAGGGGATTGAATGGAGACGAAGTGGTGGTCGATAGAGCTGGCTTGATCTTGTATGGATTCTGACACACAATTTTACCATAGTTCCCAAAGAGATCGTGCTTGCCACTTTGGCGATGTCCTTGCCCACGATTTTGTGGATTCTTGTGAGCAGATCGGCGGTTGTGCTTGTCATTGAAGCACCCGGGGCTGACCCTCCGACGTTGTTGTAGCCGAAAGTGACGGCGAAGGCGTTGTTGAAGAAGGATTTTTTCGCTGCTTTGTAGGCCTGGAGAAATGACACTCACATGACGGTCGCTGTGATAGCCAGACCTTACTCACAGTATCTCTGCAGCACGCGTTACAGATTCCTTTGCTGGCTTCGTAGGTAACACCGTATTTATAGAGGAGAACTCGGGACATGTGCTACTCATCTCACCGGTTCTCGCTACCATTGCTTTCGCTAGAGCCTATAGTAGTATCACGAAGGTAAAGCGGAACCCGGATATAGATGAGCAAATCTCACCTGAAGATAAGGTTGGCTACACTGTCCACTGAGATGTGCACTCAGGCTATCACAAGTCGTCAACCTCTGCTGACGCAGTCACAGATGACTGAAGTTCTGCGGTGTCACTCGCCACCCAGCTCCTTGCAGCCCAGCCAAACCTCCAAGTAAGAAAGTGGTACAACACGCGTCCCTTGCGTGCAAGCCCGCATGTGATACAAGCCCCTGGGCGAATCAGCGTGCAACGAAGCCACGCGCCGTGTAACTCAGGGCTGCATGAACGGGTGTTTTCCAGGGGTCGATGACCAGCCACTCGGGATGTTTCGATGACTGCAGGTATTGTGCGCTGGCAGATGGGCTGATCACTACTTCACATGACAATTCAACCGTGGGAGATGAGATGAGACCAGATAAATGAGTGTTTCGATGGCTCAGCTTCGCAGCGGCGAGCCACCGAGGAAAAGGTTTGTTGTACATAGTACTGTATCCTATGCTATTCTCGTCCCTGTCAAGCCAACTGCGGAGGCGCAAAGGCCCAATGTGCACAGAAGAGCATGTCCAGGGATATCGAGCTATCAGAAATCAGACAACATGCAGCATATTACTCGCATCGCAATCGCTCCAATCTTCCCGCTCCGCTCATTAGTTGGAAACTTGGAGATGTCTCAACAAAAAGGGGAAAGAAAAAGCCGCCGCCAGCCAAGGTATGCAAGATACATGCTCGCCTTGTTCGTCACACAACTGGTGAGGAAATAGAGAAAGTAAAGTCAAAGAGACGAGACGAGAGTCGAAGGTTTGAGAGTCTGGCATATTGATGCCTTTTTGAGTCGTAAAGGTTGAGTCGTGGTAGTTTGCATGCTTCGAGTCCGAGACGCTTACAAAGCAGCGACGAGACCGAAGATGGCAAGAATACCGGCACCAGTGGCGGTGAGGGTAGAGGCAGCGCCCTCGAAGGGAGTAGCGCCAGTGGTGGATTCTGAAGGAGCACCAGTGCCAGAAGGAGCGGGAGCGGCGATGGGAGTGGTGCCGTTGGAAGAGGGGTAGGGAGCAATGGGGGCAACGGGGCTCTCAGCCGGGGCGGTGGGAGCGGCGGGAGTCTCCTGCTCGGCGGGAGTAGTGGTGGGAACTGCAGGCGCAGCAGGGGTGGTGGAGCAGTCGTTGCAGACAGAGACGACAGAAGAGGTGGCGGGCTTGACAACAGTGCATCCTGAGTGAATGTTAGCATGAAGCTCGTGATATTTGAGGTGAAAAGTTCACATACCACCAGGGCAGTTCGTAATAGTCAACGTAGTTGCTTCGGAAACGGTGTAGGTCTCGCCGGCGTGGGTGATCTGAGTAGCCTCCGGGCAGAAAGTGGTGAACGCGGTGACGACTTCGGTCACGTAGGCGGGAGCGGTGCCGTTCTTGGGGTGGTCGTAAGACGGAGCGACGGAGGCAGAGGCGAGGCCAGCCATGGTGGCGGCAGCGACAGCAGCAGCGAAACGCATTTTGATATCAGGTGATGTGTTGGGTTTGTGGGTGGTGTTGGTTGAAGTGGTATTGGAGTATTAAGAGGCGTAGTAGAGAGGAGCAGCGACTGTTGGTGAGTTGAAAGCGAGTGTGGGTGTGCTGGTGCGTGAAGAAGAAAAAGGCTCAGAAGTGTCGTGGGAAGAGGTGCGTCTTATTAACAGGAAGGTACCAGTCGCGAGGGCGTTCGAGACAGTCGCGCTAGGGCTAAGGCAGACCAATCAGGAGCGCTCGTCAGGTGTAGTGAAACGCGACAGACTATCAAGTATCGATATTGCGGGACGTGCGGTCGACCACTTTGGCACCTGAGAGCGGTCTAGTCGCCCTTGAGAGAACATCCTTGTCTCCCTGGTCGAGAGCTAGCCCGCGGCGCCGATGCGCCCTGGCTCACCTCGTTGTCACTTTTCGTTGGCGCATTACGCTCCACAGTAGATTGCAGAAAGGGGCTGGTCAGCACAGAGTGACCGCATCTGCCACATCACACAAACGCGCTCAGTGCATACTCATGCAACACAGCAGACCGTTGGACCGTTGCATCTTCGACTTCATTTCCACTGCACCATTTGTTTCAGAATACTGAACGCAACGTCTTTTCTCTCCACAAACGGAAGCGACCGACACTCCATAAACGGCTCCGGCCCACGCGACTCTGCCATCCCCATCCTCCATCAAAGCCTATTCTCCCCAGAACGCGACAGACGCCACCCCAACATGGCGTTCATTCTCGTGGCGCCGCGACGAGTCCATCTTGGCCGGCGCACCCCATAGGTGCGATTGTTTTGCCAATTATGCTCAGGGCTGGCTTTTCTACCAGGGTGACGACGCCTTGTGGTTATTCTTGCCCAGAGTGGCAGTCGGTTCTGCCAGACTTTGCGCCTAGCCTGCCGTTGGGTACGGGTTCCTTGCATGCGCGGCTGAGCGGCTCAGGAACACCCGCAAGTACATGCATTGCACTGACTTCTGTACAGTAGATCGATAACTGGAGCCAACAGGTCTGTCTGGGGAAGTTCTGGCCGAGCTGTTCCAGGTCCGAACCTCTCTCCCTCTATTGAACTCGATGGACTGTTGTTCAGGCTCGTATCGTCGTATTGTATGTGCAACATCGCAAGATCGGCAAAAACACAGCGTTTGGCGCATTCGTCCAATCAGCCGTTCGGTCAGCCATCTTCTCGAGGGCCGCGTCACACTTCATCAAATGGAGAGACTGCTTACGGAAAGCGCGGCCGAGATGCCGAGCCCTTGGGACAAGAGTCTGGCTCTCTGGCTTACGGCGCTGGGGCTGAACCCAGTTTTGGCAAGGCAAAATATAGCAGCACCACCCGCTTGAAGCGATATGAAGGTCTTTAGCGAGCAGGCATGTGGCGTCCACTGTCGACAAGGCAGCGTCGTACCGATCGGTCCAGGATTTCTTCATCCTCCTTAATGGTGCCAAAGGTCGTTATGATGAGCCCGGTATATCAGAACAGAATACGTGCGAGATGGTCGTCAAAGAGCGATTCAAAACAATCATTGCAAGCTGAGCCTCATTTCAGCTGTTTAGACACCCGCGTCTCTTGGAAACCTCTCGACGGCTCTCAGTTTAATCCCTTCGAGTGATATGTTAGGTAGGATCGTATGTACAGCGGAGAGCACCATTGTGTCTCAGTGATTCTGAATGCGATTTCTTTCGCTAAAGCGTTGGGTCATACGATACATAGAGCAGAGAGCGGTATCATACCTCAATGGTCTTTGATGCGGTTTCTTCGACTGATATCTTAGGTAGCATGTCGTGTATAGCGGAGATGATGTGTGTATCTCAACGGCTCTCGACGATATCCTATGGATTCAGCTTATCAAATAGCACCGCATATGAAGTGGAGAGTGTCGATGTTCTTCAATGGTAATCGGCGTCAACTCATGCATTTGATATATCAGATCGCATGGCATCTGAAGTGGAGAGTGTTGATGTTCCTCAATGGTACGCAACGTCAACTCATGCATTTGACATGTCAGATAGCACTGCACTTGAAGTGGAGAGCGTGAGTACGAGACTGAAGCATCTCAAGGGCCCTTGCTGTAATTCTTGTTAATAACACTGCAGGTAGCACATGATTTAGCTGCTCGTCGTCAATTTCCCTGATCAACAGTGGGCACGCACTAGCATGCTTTATGATTCTTTTGAATCATCGAGTGTAGCTTTCAATGGGTCACCAATCGTCAACTAGCAATCCAATCATAGATGCCCAGCTGTGACTGCGTCTAAACGATAGAAAGTCCGATTTGGCATGGAAGGGCAGACGGCGATTCACCCAACCCGGGACTACACGCCCAGTGATCTTACCGGTTGTTGGTGGTCTTCCTTCAGCTCTGCAAAAGCAGTCTCGCAACCATTTACATCCAGTCTACTCAGTGCATCAATGGTCTTTGAGTAAATGAGCTCGGAGATCATGCAAGCTTTCGAAGGCAGCTGGACATGTCCTACATTGCCGAGCAGATTACCATTCTCTGTTGCGGGAAGCACTGCTTTGCTGTAGCATCGTTCCACGCCAGGAAGTATTGCTCCACAGCAGATGTGTCCATCTTAGCTGTGTACGCTTTCGTTGTGGGTATAGCCATCGCATTCGGTTTCAGGTTGGCCGGAGGATGCAAATCTGAACATGGCCTGTCCGGTCAGAGTGCGATACTATTCGCGAGTCTTGTGACGGCGGCTGGCATGTTCGGGGGAGGGATCTTGACACGGCTGTTTACATGATTATCACCGTAAGGAGGAGAAAAGACAACACAACGATAATCCATTGCACATGTTGTAAATGGCAATCATCGGACCAATGAGAGTAGCGGCTTGAATGTTCATTGGAGGGAGCACTGAGACACGTGAGGTATGTGAAGCTCGCGACAAACTCCCAATAGATAATTTCAGCGTAGGTATAAATGTATAGGAAGACCTCTCTACCCGTCAAATAATAGTCTCACCACCATCCTCCTCCCCATTCCCCTCAATCCTAGCAAAGAGAACAGCACAACGCACCAACCCCTTAAACGACAGCGACACAACGATCGCACTCGGCGACCCAATCCTCGCCCGCAAAAAAGCCCCCATCAAACACCCCGCCACCAAAAGCACAAAAAACAGCACCCTGCGATCTCTAGCCCGATTCCTCACATGCCAAAGTTTGTCGTCCCTCGCCAAATCCACCCACGCCGCCGTCGCCATCGCAGTCGTGATCTCAGGGATATTCCACGCGCGCGCCGCGGCAATCTGCGAGCCGCTCTGGCCGGCTAGCAAAGCGAGAGCGATGCGCGTCCAGAGCCCGCGCTCCCGGATGGGGTGCGTGTGCTGGACGATGGCGACGCCGACGAGCATGAGTGTCTGTGTGATTCCGACTCCGAATTGCCACGCTCGTGCTCTGTGGCCGAAGATCGCGCCGAGTTGGCCGGTGAGGTAGGCGCCGCTGAAGAAGCAGGCGAGACTGGTTGCTGCGTTCGAGATGGCGGGTCTGTAGTCGCGGTGGTCTCGGAGGAAGACGCTGACGCCGAGCAGAACGGTGTTGCCGGTCTGGGCGGAGTGCAGACAGCGGTAGTCGATGAAGGAGATGGCGTCTTGGATGCCGGTGACGAAGGTGAGGCATAGGAGTAGGAATACGATGAAGTTGTTGGGCTGCAGCTCGGCGCGCCAGTATTGGTTGGAAGAATTTCGTAAAGATCGGGATGGTATGCTCAAAGACCGTGGGCTGCCCATTTTGTGCGATGATGGGATGTAGTAGACCGTATGATAGTCGTGCTGCAAGGAATGTCGGCCGGGCAGAAATATTGCAAGAATGTTGATGCAGGCGCAAAGTGCTTTTGATGTGGAAGGTGGCGTACGCAATCGCGGATCAACATGGCGACTTATGTAAGTACTATATATCAGCCCGTTGCTTGGTCGTTGGCTGCGAGCTATTAAGTTATCAGTGCTAATACTGTCGTTCGTTATGTGCTGTACTGCTATTAGTTGGTAATTTATAGTTTATACCATAGTTAGCGCGAAATGAGTAGACGGCGCAAGTCATATGACAATTCCGCAGCCTGCCACTGGCTGAAGATAATCCAGTGATCTTGGCCAACACGGCGAATCAGTATTTGGCCCCGGACACTCTGAGAAGTACTCTGAACTTGCAGTACCTTGCTGTGCACATTAGTGTAGACACATCACAAAACTCACAGAACGTCGCCGGAAGCGATTTGCAAATTCACTCACAGTAATTTGAACACATCGAACTTTGGGAAATCAGCATAAATTTGATGGTGGAAAGGATGAAACAAAAAAGACGAAAGAGTAGCAAGAACAACAGTCTGCGAAGAAAAAAAGTAAAACATCGACACATTAAGGAAATAAAAAGCAAAAACTGGGTATCATTTGCACGCATGCCTTTCGTGAGCCGAGTAGAGATGTTGCAAAGAGCAAAAAAGCCGCTGAACGAATGAGTATTCCCTTTGCGAGCAAAATCCCTCCGTCCTCCCTCCTTGCGTCTCGGATGAAGAGTGCCACATGGTAGTAGTAGTCTTGACAAAGTAAATGGCGTTCGAGATCATTTCAGTTGGGTCCGTCCGGGATTATAGTGCGTTAAGTCGTAAAATCAATTGCTAGTCGTTAGATTCGTTTCGGAGATTGGTGGGTATGTGTGTTCGATCGTAGATGTGGTGTTGTGGCGGATCTGGAACAATCGCAGGGCGTGGTGGGTAATCATGTTGGCGAGAGTTGATCCGCGTGCAAGCTCAGCCTCTAGGAGCGTGTGGCTCAGTTCCTGTTCTCGACCGCACGATTTTCGCTCGTGGCTACTGCAACAAGTGCCTCAAGGCGGCCCATATCGTTGCGCGCTTCCGGATTTGGTGCCTGTATGTAGCCAGCGGCAAACCGGGGATCATGTCCAGCCTGTAGAGCATAGGTATGTTGTTGCGCTGCCTGCACGTGACCAGCTCTGGGTGCAAAGGACTGGAATCCAGAGTCAGTCCTGATCGGTTCGGGTTTGGCGTGAGCCTGGTCTTGCGGATGTGGGAAAGGATGAGAAGTGGCATGTACCTTGCGCTGATCGTCAGGGCCGCCAACTGGCATCGCCGTGGGGGCATGGGCCGGATAGGTCTCATTTTGTGCAATGATTACAGGATGGTATTCACCGCCCTGTTGGGTCAACGGCGTGGGAACGCCGTCACTGCTGCCCGAGTCCTCAGGTGATGGACGACCAAATGTTGCAGGACCGACAGGTCCGCCGTACCATGCCTGACGCTTGTTACGACGCGGCGTCGAAGGTTGTTCGTGATGAGTTGGCGGCTGTGCCTGCATAATCTGAGGTGGACCTCCATTGATTTGCTGGACGAAGTAGCCAGGCTGAGATGGGACAGCTTGACTAGTCTGCCACTGGCCGTCAGGTGGCGGCGCATTGGCAGATGCGATGTCCAAACGTGTAAGATTCTGGTGCAGCCCAGCGTCAGAGGGGCGTCCCGAGCTTGCCGGACGAGGCTCTGCGTCAATCATCATCGGACTGCTGGCAGGTTGGCGAGCAGCGTGTGGTGGCGCATGATCGAAACTCTCAATGCCGGGAAGTCTGGTCACCTGGCTGGCAGCTGATTGCTGAGACATCGCTGGTCGCGGCTCATCGATGGTCTGTCCGTACATCAAACCGCTAGTAGCAGGGCGTTGCGTGTAGCCAGGATAAGTACCAGAGTGCCAAGTCCTTCGTCTGAATTCCAGTTCGGTCTCGGAGTCGCGTCGGCCATGGGAGAAGACAGAGCTGGTGGGACTAGCATAGACACTGCTTTGTTGAGAATGCTGAGAATAAGCCGGGTTGGCGTGTACGGGACCAGGGCTGTAATATGGGGGCGGGTAACCTGCGTTCTGATAAGGGTTGGCACCAGACGGGACCGACAAGCGGCGGCCATGACGGGCACCGTTATAGAAGCTTGATCGTGATATTGAAGAGGACGGCGAGGTGAAGCCGGGGCTTGCAGGGCCGGTCGAAAAAGTGGTGGATGTCGGTGTGCTGAAACCGGTAGGCGACTGAGGAAAGTATGCGTATTGCTGAGCAGGGCTTCCAGTAATAGGGTTGAACGTGTCGACGCCCATCATGGCACGCTTGTTAGGATCGTTGGCCATTGCCAATGGGGCTGGCCTGCGCCTAAAGTCGTCTGGCATCCCAATACTTGAGGCTGTAGAACCGACGCTGGAGGCTGACAAGTTCCGGCTGTGTCCTCTACTGGGACCACCTTGGCTGGTCATTGTGCTTGAACGTGGGCGAGGGTTGCCTGGTGGGCGTACCCGGTCTGTTCTGATCTGGCGTTGAAATCTGGTGCTGGTAGCCGCAAGCGAGTCGCCAGGAATGTCTTCGTTGACATGCACTGTTTGCGCATGTTGGCGAAGGTTGTCCAGACGAGAAAATCTGCGGGAACAATGACACTGGAAAGGCCGCTCTCCAGTATGTTTTCTAAGAAAAGTTAGCATAGATACTTAGAACAGATATGATCGTCTTTACGAACCGAATATGTCTCGCCAGATGCTCACTACGTGTGAAACTCAACTGACATGGCGGGAAGTCGGTGCAAAAGAAACGTTGGCCCTTCTTCTTTTTCGATGGTCGTTGCGAATCGCTCGTCACGCTGTCGTTATCCGAACCATCGTCTTCTGCGCCCTCCTCAGCGTCACCTTCTCCCATCTCGACATCGTCTGAGCAGCCCGATGCGTGCGATCTGTTCGAACTCCCACGTTTCAGCGACGCTTCCTCCCTCTTCGTACGCTCCGGGCCATGTGCTGACGGCGGATCCTCTGGAAGAGGTCTTTGGCCGCGTACGCCTCCAAAGCTGTGTCGTGTGGGTGTCTCGGGTGCAGAGTCGTCGGCTGGATGGTTGTACTCGGTTGGTTGCTGGACAGAGAACCGCACACTGGCGGTCGGAGTCGTGGGTGTGTTCTCTTCGCCTAGTCGCGAACGTTCGGGTGCGTTCAGCGAAGTGTGGACGATGTTGTTGGAGGCTTCGGCCATCGCGCGATCGCGATCGGTGGTGGGGTTGGAATGGGCGTCGTCCAGAGAAGGAAAGCCGGCGAGACGCCTTTTGCCAGCGCCAGCGACAAAGTGTCACTTCTGTTGCAGGAGCAGACGTCGTCGTCGAATCCGTGTGTGGTGGTGTGAGAAGCAGAGATGCTGCAGGTGCCCGAGGGCAGGCGTGGGAGAGTCCAGTATCGGCGGCTGGGAAACGCAGCTAGCGTTGCCGCGAAGCTGACTGAAGCGTATTAGGGTGCTCAGCGTTCCTGGATGTGGGTCGCAGCGAGCAGGAACGGGCTGAATTAAGATGATGCAGTGCAGGGTGGGAGTGTATGTGGTGGTCTGCAAGCCAAAGCGGCGTCGTCAAGCGTGAAGGCGAGTGCGGCGTGCAGTGTCTTGTCTTGGTGGTGAGGGTTGAGATGTGCGGCGGTTGTCTCGGACGATGACGCCGGGAAGAAGAGGCTTGGAGGGCTGAGGAGCTGCGTACTCAGGTACTCTGACTCTCTGACTACCGCCGAGATGCAGGTCTGGAGAGAGAGGACGGCTAGTTGCGCAGCGTCCCTTGGTCGAAGACTGCAAGGCAGGCAGGCAGGCCAGGCCAGGCCAGGGAATTTACGGACTTGGTGGAATATTCGGATTCGAAACCGAAACAGGCGTACAGCTTCTTGGGTCGAGACGAAGACGAAACGAAGCGAAACTCGCTGCCGTGCATAAGGTATGCTGTCTGTCACGCAGGCTGCCGTCTTGCTTGCTTGCTGCGTGCTGTAGGTGGCATGCGACGATGACAATGGTGATAATGATGGCGGGCACGCAAGGAACCGCGCGCGCTACTGCGTTCGACTTCAAGACGTGGCGCCGACAAGAGGGGCTTGCGCCTTGGGAGCGGTAGCATGGTAGTAGCATGCGTCTTATTCGCTTGCGCCCTCTGATCGCCAGACGAGATTCGCGGCGATCCGCTGATCTCGAAAGCATAACCTAGCTGACAGGAACAATCGATGCTTTAGCGATAGTTTAGTCGATGGTTCTTTGACGCAACGTGTGTTGAGATAACAGTATTCCAGACGTCGTCTAGTGCTACGTCTATCGATCAAAAGCAATTCAATTCCAACTGCGATCGAAGGCTCGCCCTCGCATACCGCTGCCTGGACTCACAATTATTACAGGCCAGACGAGTCTAGACAGTTTCGCCAGTCGCGAGCCGCCCACACCCACCCCATCGGTCCAGCTCAACTTGGCGTGCTGCAACCACACCTACTCTCGGTATTGGTCGGATGGGCGCAGCTCGCGAGAAAGCTCTTCCCAGCAACGCCCGCCATTTGCATCGCCCAAAGCCTGATAGCGCTAAACCATCGTCCAAAAGCCTACATCTTAATTCCTCGCACTAGCACAAAACCTCCTGCCTCCAAGCTCCACAGCAACTAGCGATCAAGTCAGGCACAAGGCACTGCGCCCCCGTGCCTGTTTGGGTCTGAATCTCGAGCTCGAGTCTCTCGTCGCTTTAGCCTTCTGCACCCTCGCTGTTCGCCGGCTCAGGTACCAGCCGATTATGCGTGCGCCTCTTCGCGTACCTAGTGGCAGACACGGCTTGGCTCGCCCGAGACATTCTGTACAAAAAGCATCCAGCGGTAGGAACCCCAGTTCCTGTGAGTCCGATGACCACAGCGGCATCATCGTCGTCACCTCGACCATATAACGCAATCCGTCTATCAGGGCACCACCAGGCCAGGGTCTGCTTTTCTTTCGCCACCGTAAGACTCGCAGACGCAGAATAGTCCGAACCCACTCGTTCGGCGAAAACGCCATCTGCCCCTCTAGTATCATATACATACGCATCCAATATACATGAAGCACTCCATAGCGCCCGCCTGGCACCCCGCCACCGAGCACCTCTCCAGGATTGCACCGGATTCCTTCTCACTCCCTGTGTATGTCCAGTGTCGTGAGCACGTAAGGCCCCAGCCACCAAGCCCGTACCTATAGCTAGACCCAGATCACATGCGCCGATGCGCGCCGTTGGATTCGTGTTCCCGCGCCGTGCGGTGACGAGTTGGTAGTGAGAAAGTAAGCTTATCAGGCAAACACGCCTCGCCGTCGCCGTCCAACACACCCTCTGTCGCGAAACAAGCGCGGAGAAGGGTGACGACCAAGCAGACCAGACAAGGATCACAGCTCCTCCAGTCTTCCATCCTCTCACACGTGATACACCTTTCTTGTCGTGCGTGCAACTCGGGTCTCCCCAATCGCCACGCGCTCTCGCGACACACCGCTTTTGCTGTCATACAGTCCATCGGAAGCAAAGCAGGTAGGTAGTCAGTCAGTAATAGCAGCCGTTAAGCATGAACATCAAACCTCCACACCCTCAACTTTCATACACACACAATCCCCTCCTCCGCCTCCACGTCTCATGCTCCCCTTCTGTGCAACATCCGCCGCAAAGCGCACCAGACGGCATCCAGTCGCCACCCGATACGAGCTCGCCCGGGGAACCGCAGCGGACGGAACGCGCGCAGCAGTGGAAACGCGCAGCAGCAGCAGCGCGAGAAAGAACGACGGGAAAAAAGGTACCTGCGTACATGCGTGCGTAGCTCACATGCACGTTGGCCCCCAGCGCAGGCAGCCCACATGCACGACAGCGCAGCATGAGCAGCGCAAGCAAAAAATGCCCCACCACAGCTTTTCCGAAACCTCTACCTCTAGGCTCGAGCAGGGAAACCCGCTCGGCGTGGGAGTGAGGTACGGAGTGTAAGTTAAGTTCTTGTTCGCTGCAAGGGGTTGGGGAGCTTATGGGGAGTGGGGTGTTGGTGGTTGCTGCAGGTCGGTGGTATACAGGTAAGGTTGTTTCTCTTGGTAGGTGTTGGTTGGCATGTGAAGTCAGATTTGTGGTTTTGTTACCTTCATGTTGTGTTGAGGCTTGGTATTTGACTGTAACATGTATGTACCTAATTCATGCGTCTCATCAGCCTGGACCTGCCAGATTTGGATGTTGGTGCATGAAGTGTGTCGTATCCGAAGGATGGACGTTTGAATATGATCATGTTATCTCGTAGATTGTTGTTCGGGTATATATTGAGATGATCACTTACGTGCGCCTGCCGAACGGGTGCATGGGCGTGTGCTCAGAGCCACATGGGCGATCTATTATACATGCATGTCTCACTATTGAGAAACCGGTGAAAGTTGAAATGCAGGCACGCGATCAGTTGACTTGATGTGCAGATGGATGCATGAATTCGTAACTATGAAAAGAAGCACACAGTGCATTGCTTCACAATGATATGCATTGTAGTAATCCTCTGCCGACTCCAGCGGCAGTATGCTTGAATGAACAATAAAAAGAAGAAAACCTCTTGGCGTGTAGCTCCGCACAGATCAACATGGCCCACGAAACACAGTGATGCCAGTACCGTATGACCCTGACAGAAGGAGAGTCATTTACATGTCCAACAACTCCTCGGCGAAGTCGTCCAAGAACACCGTCTTGAAGTTCTCGCCCCACTCCTCTCTGAACTGACTGCGCAGATACATCTTGCTGATGTTGGCGCTCCAGCTGACAAGCTCAACTTTCCAGCCCTTCTTGAGCGCACGCAGAACCATAGCCATAAAGCCATCGCTGTACTCGGCCTGTGCGGCGTCGCCAGTGGCGATGATCATTGTAGCCGGCTCATCGTTGTCGACAACAGACTCCAGAATCTTGAGATGTAGAATCTCATCGACGCCCTGCTCGATCATCTTCGCAGGTGCAAACTGCGGCTCCCTATCTTTTGCGGCAGTCGTTTCTGAGCTGCCGAAAGACGGTGAGCGCTTAGCAGCAGGCGTAGGCGCTTTCACGCCGTTACGCTTGCTATTGCGGATGGCGTCTTGCTCCTTGAAGAAGATTTGACGATCTGTCAGTTCCTTGGCCTTGTAGACCTTGTCGAGCAGATTGACCTCATAGCCAATTTTCCTTGCTGTAGTGAACGCGGGGACCTCGGGGAACGAGCCAACTAAGACTCGCTTTGCAACCGGTCGCCTGCGTTCCATGAGAAGAGCAAGGGCATCGAACGAAATGTTTGCATTGCCAGTGTGCCAGTGTGTAGGGATTCCGCGCTCACGCTTGAGCTGATCGTTGAAGCCAATGAATATGTTGCTGGCATCGATAAAAACATGTGCGCCCTTGGGATCGTTGGAATGGTTGACCATGGGCATAGGAGAAACAAGGTATGGACGCTCCTTAGGATGCTCATTGAGCAATCGCAAAAACAAAGCCCAGTGCTTGTCTTCACCAGAACGAATAATTCTGGGTTCGATAGCATTGGGTCGCTTTGACGGAGTGCTTGCAATCTGTGTGCCAGTTTTCACTGACTGAACAGCTTGCTTTGCCGCCTCGATTTGTGCAGAGAAAGAGTCGGAAACGTCCTTCTTCCTCTGCGGCTGAGCAGTCGCAGGCGGACCATATTGCTGGCCCTTGAAGTTGGGTGTGGCAATGGGTGCCTGCTTTTTGTCTTGGTTGTAAATTTCGTAGAGCGCAGCGGCTTGTGCGTTCTTCACCGGCGTGGTGGTAGCTGGCTGAGATAGATGACGCTTAGTCGCATCTAGTTGTTTCGGGCGAGGCGTTGAAGGTAGCTCATCATCAGTCTTGGAAGGCTTGAACTTGTTCTCCTTCTTTTTCGGGGGAGCGACGGAAGCAGGGAAAAGACCCTTTGAAGCTACAGACGCAGAGCTGGAGCGAACGAATCCAGGTAGTTGAGTAGAAGCAATTTGCTTGGTGGGTGTGCTTGTGCCGCCGTGAGCGCTGGCTTTCCGAGCAGGCGTCGTGTGCCGTGGATCATCAGCCTCATTCTCAGACATTGCGCCTCGCTTAGCAGCCAACGCAGCCTCTTGTGCCTTCCTCTCCTTCCTGTTCTGCTTCTTACGCTGAGTCTTAGTGAGTTTGAGCGCAGGGGTGTCGGGAGATTGCGAGTGGTCGGTGGTACTACCAGCCGTCTCGTCGGCGCTCTCCTCTTGATCCTTCCAGGTGACACCTCGCGACTTCCTACTCGCAGGGTTGACATATGTCGCACCATCAGAAGTGTAGTCTTGAATGCTGACCATCCTCCCGGCGTCGGGAGACGACTCTTTCGAGGCCTGTCGCACATCGTGGACAGGCACTCCCATGTATTCCCATATCTTTGCGAAATCGCCTAGACCGGCTGAAGGCTTGGTGGCGAAGTCCTTCTTCTCTACGCCTTCGTCGATGCCGCTGTCGTGGAAGTCATCGCTGCCATTGGACTTGGGTGGCGAAGCGGGCGGCTGCGCAGCTGACTGGCGGTTCTGCTCGGGGCCGGAGAGATTGGTGTTGAGGAGCTCAAGCGCATGAGAAAAGTCCCAGGGCTTGGTGGATGTCAATGTGCTCATGTAAAGCGGCGTTCGCGAGCGCTGAGCGCGCGATGTGTGGATGGTTGTGTTGTTGTTTCTGGGAATGAGCGGGCTCGAAGTAGTAATGCTGCGACTTGCGGTCAGCTCGCCACCCGGAGACGGTAGTGGGGCGCGAGTGGGTCAAACGTACGGGTGATGGAGCGAGCAGAAAGGGTGTTGTCATGAGCGATTAATAGTATTGGTAATGATCGAGCATACTGAAGTGAGCGAGCAGAACAAAGAGCAATGATGGAGTAGTGAAGGGTGAAGCGGTATTTCGTGCAACTCAGCCTCAAAGACGGAGCTCTTGTTCGAGTGGTACCATGGCAGTCACAACGCCGATGATGTGGCAAGGGCAAGCATGACTGCTAGATAAGGTGGGGCTTATCGTGCCTAAGGCTCCGCTATCTCGATTCTTGAGAGATCCAGGGTTGCCATGGCGTTCCTGCTGGGCCGAGGCGAGTTTGCTGTCAGTCACAGTACATTCCCATGAATCGATAATGCTCGCCTTTAGGTCGCACTTCATTTTCGCGCTTTATTAGACAGAGTCTGCATCCCCATGGCCACCGGTACGCAGTAAAGCACAATGTCTGCAGACTTTTGGGCCGGCTACATCAGCGGTGCCGTCGGCATCGTGATCGGGAACCCATTGGATCTGATCAAAACCCGAATCCAAGCCGGACCTTCTCATCTGGACAGCGCGTCAAACACACAGCATATCACTCCAACTCACTGGTCGAGGCAATTCGAACGATGGAGCGCGCTTGTTCGTGGAGCCGCAGCTCCTATCCTTGGCTATGGCGCTCTTAATGCTCTTCTGTTCATGACTTACAATCGCAGTCTGGCTTTGCTCAACACTGGCGACATGAATGAATGGCCGGAGAACCCAACAGCAGGCACCATTTGGGCAGCCGGTGCGCTGGGTGGCCTGGCATCCTTTGTGGTCTCAGCTCCCACAGAGTTGGTCAAATGTCGAGCTCAGGTATCTGATCCTCCGAAATCATCTTGGCTGGTGACCAAGGAGATCTGGCAGGCCAGAGGGCCAAGAGGTTTGTATCTTGGAGGAGGTATCACAAGCGTCCGAGATGCAGTAGGCTACGGCTTCTAGTAGGTTTGCATCGTACATATGATAGTCGATTGTATCTGTCTAACCCATGCTCTTCCACCATAGTTTTTGGAGCTACGAGATGTCCAAGCGATACGTGCAGTCTTCCATGAACTCTTCCTCCCAAAAGCCCACCCAAACTCAAGAAGCGCTATCTGTCCTACTCTGCGGTGGCCTTGCAGGTGTGGCCACCTGGGTATCCATCTTCCCACTCGGTAATAACCTCCCATCGATGTTCTCGTCAGCTTCCACTTACAAGATGTTCCAAGACGTAATCAAGACCCGTCTCCAAATTTACGACATCCACCATCCCATCACTTCCGACTCACAGCCTCTTCTGAGCCAAACGCAACGACCAACAAGACCAAGCACCTTCAGCATTGCTCGTAGTGCTTATCAAAACGAAGGAGTCGCAGTCTTCTTCCGTGGCATCGGCATTTGTAGCGCACGAGCGTTTGTTGTGAATGCCGTGCAATGGGCTGTACGTATATTCTTTGCGGACTGTTGCCTCATTTGTGCTCGTCGCTAACGTTTGAAATTTGTAGGTCTACGAATGGACGATGAGGGCACTAAAATCAGGTACTGCTTGATCCGTTGCAAGACGGGCTGTGCATTACATGCGCGACAACCTTGTTCCTGTGGTCAAGCTAAAGCTTCTTATACTATGACTGATCTGACGGTTGGTAATACTTATAAAGGTACAATCAATAAATGGATAGAATATTACATCACGCTACCAGGTGCACAGTCTTAACCAATGAGAGCGCATAACACTTGTGAGGTCGCCAAATACACGCGATTCGCCAATCGCGCTGTCAATTGTGTAGGTCGCAAGATACAGCACGCCTACATGGGCACTATCCATCTCGATTAAATACTACAACACATCCAAGTTTTACAATCAATATGACCCTCATTGCTGCGGGGAAGATGACGATCCACCCCAGGTACTCGTCCTTTGGAGCTCAAGGCAGCAGCATAAATACTAAGCAGATGTCCGCACCGCCTTCCCATGACTTCTTCTTCTTCATCATCATCATCATCATCATCATCATCAATGCCACCGTCCATCTAGCTGTACGACATGTCTGCGATCCGCTACTTCGACAATGTACCACATATTGTACGATACGGTATGCATGATGACAAGACGGAGAAGTGCTGGATCTGGTTCTGGAGGAACGGCGTGCGGTTCCATATCTCCGTAGACAAAGAAGACGTCCAGGATACGCCGTTCTACGAGCAGTGGAAGCCCTTGCTGCGCGAGCGCGAGCAGGGTCAAATGCCCCTGTCGCAGTGGGTGGACAATCAGGTAAGCTGATGTAGGGTAATCCGAAGCGACATTCGGAAGTTGCTGACTTGCATTTTTTGCCATGAGTAGTGGCATCCTCTGTGCGACCTTCTCATCTCAACGGCAATGCCAACTCTGACCCAGTTGGCGCCCGAACGCGAGTACTGGACTACATTGTATGACTACCTGCACACACCAGCTTACCGGCTAAGACTGCTCGCTTCGGGTCCTCAATCAAAGGTCATAGCAAAAGTCGAAGAGGGACCTACAGACACCGGAGCTTACGAACTAGAGCCTGTCGCGCATCAGACATTGCCGCAGCCAGCTGGTATACAGTTCTATCGAAGCCAAGACCTACACGTCCTGAACAGAGAGAAAGACTGGCGCCGTGGGCCGCAGAAGGTATCGGCCAAGGATGGCAGCGTCTTCTTCTTCCTGGGTTGCCAGAGGGGATCTCGTGACGCCAAGACACAGCAGATATCGAACAGGTCGCTGAGTGCCATTCGCGCTCAATTAAAACTGATGGAGACTCATCGTGACGCAAGCCCGCCGGAGAGTATACCGCAAGTCTATGGCATTGTCACAGACAGCTCTCCAGTCGAAGGACATCCCAGATCGGCTCTGAGACATGCAGACAGGAGCGAACAGCATATCGCAGGTATTCTTCTCACATGGATCCCGCAAGGCAAGAACCTCGTCCAAACAGTGCCAGCACTCGCCACCTTGGACGAGACTGAAGCCAAGCTCAAGATTCGAGCGTGGATGGAACGCATCGGAGGCGCGATCAAATACCTGCATAAGAAAGGCGTGTTCTTGGGCGGCAGGGAACACTGGCGATACTTGAACCAGTACACCGTACTGGTGGATGCTCACATGCAGCCTTGGCTGGACGTTTCTTATGCTTCTTGGAAGGCCGATGTGTCGGCCGAGGAGGCAGAGGCAGGCGATACGGCGGATGGCCTGGCTTTAGTGCACTTGTTCGTGGACTGGTTACCACAGGAGGTAGCTAAGGCTCGTAGTGCTTGATTTGTGCTTAGGCGGTTGATATCAGGCTTGACTTACGATTTTGTATCAAATTGTCTCATCAACCGATTTGTCCGAATAACGTTCAGATTTGATCACTGAGCTTGAGTAGAGGGAACAAGTATGACTGCCAGAGTTCCACCAGGATATGTTGCTTCTGATACGCATAGAGTGGGGTCAAGCGAGAGACAGATGGATGTCGGACCTTATTAGTGCAGATGATGTAGTGCAATGTGAGGGGTTCTGTTCATGTCGTTGTAGTCGAGATCCCCGAATCGCCGAAGTCCCCGAGCTGAAGTCACCGAGCTGCAGTCGTCGCCATTCAACATTAGAGCAACATGAATGTCGGAAGGAACTAGCAAAAGTTACTGTAATCACATCTGAATTACGCAGACACGAAAGCAGCAAACCTGGAGATACAAGCATAAAATGGTCGAGACGCCGGCCAGTGCGCGCCGACCAGCACCGCTGGCATGCGATGCCTGTCGACGGAAACATCTCAAATGCGATGCTGCTGCTCCCGTGTGTGGGCGCTGTTCAACCAACGCACTCGCCTGCACTTACACAGCCTCTCGCCGAGGTCTCGGTCGTCGTAGTAGGCGGACAGCTGCTACGGCTGACGGCGCGTCGACGTCCAGTGCACTGCCCTCTCCTGCACTCTCCCACGCATCTGCTTCGCGTAGCTACGGCGATGATGCCGGTCATGAACGAGCCCATGCGGACGCCTCTGCAGGTGCTGGAGCTGACACTGCTCATGTGTCCGAAGATCTGGTCATGAACAGCGCTTTGCAATCTCTCGACAACCAGGAAATGCCTACTCAATCATTTGCTCCACCAGCGCCACATTTATGGTCTCCCAGCCCTGCCGACCATGAACGTCTGCTTGGTCTTTTCTATCTTCATCTTTTCGGCGCTCATCCATTTCTGGTACCCAAAGCTTTCTATGCCTCCCAAAACTACCCTTACTATCTCGACCTCGTTGTTTGCTTCGCCGGGCAAAAATATGCAGCGCCGACCCCCGACACTACACTGCTTCAGTCTGCCGTCTCGTTGGCCATGTCAGAGGCTGACGAGCAGACTCCATGCCGCGTTCAGGCACTGGTCCTCTATGCCATCATTCTTCATGCCTCGCAACATGCGAAAGAGGCCGGCGAATGCGTCTCACGCGCGGCCACCATAGCATTACAACTAGGCATGAACGAAGCATCTTTCGCACGCACCAACTCGGCAAACTCTTCAGTGATTGAAGAGAGCCTCCGAAGAACCTGGTGGGAGCTCTACACTGTCGATGTATATTTTGCCGCCATCCACCGACGGCCCACCTTCGAGACTTCCAGCGCCAAATCTTTTCCATTGTTGCCATGCGCTCAAGCATTATACGAGGCAGGACAATGTGAACAAATCCCTCCGACACTCCGGACTTATGAAAGAAGAGTCTTCTCAGTAGATTCGAATATCAGCTTCTCGTCATCGTGCGTACGGATCGACGCTATTCGTATCGTGAGCCGAGTCATGGCTTTGGCTCCCACCACGGATGCTCATCCGGATAGCATTCAGGCACTAGACAATGCACTCACAAGCTGGGAATATAACCTTCCGCCCTTGTGCACAGACGTGGTCGATTCTTCCGGCGAAGTTGACCTCATGCTTTTCGAGGCCCGCTGTTTCATCCTATGTGCAAGCATTTTCTTGCATTTCCCACGAAGTGATCTACCAGACACTGTTCCCTCCGCACGCGACATCGCTTGCGCCAAAGACTACAACCAACTAGCACCGACTTCCAAACACCATACAATCAAAGCTATCGCTGCCTCCAAAAGCTTGTCGAATCTCGCGACCGTCCCATGGCCGCTCGACCGACATTCGCCCTTCTTCATCTGTGGCTTGGTCTTGGGATGTATTATGCAATTAGCAGCAGCCTCAGTACATCTGCATCAGTGCGGACTAGACTGCCTGCAACAACACCGGGATAGAGTTGTCCTGATGGTTGGCGCACTGCAGCGGCTAGGTGAAAGATGGACATTGGCTCGAAATGCAGTGCGTTGCTTGAAAGGTGTGGCTGAGATTGTGTTCTCAACGTATGACGAAGATGGCTCATTGTCTTCACAAGCGCAGTCTTTCCGAGACAGCGCAATCGATGAGGGCGATAATGCGAGTAACACCATGTGGTTTGATCTTTTTTCGGTAGATGAGCTTCAGGGCAATTTCTTCGATATCTAACCCGCATGTAAGCCAATCTTTTTGGCATCAGAGCTATATTTTAGCGCCAGAGAAGGTTTCAGAGTGCCAATTATGATGTTTGGCGATAGTTACTCAAGAATATGATCAAGTGTGACCTCCGAAGCTGACAAGTCCCCGAACCCCGAGCTGCCCCGGCGACTCGGTGTCTATATGAACCTGGTATTATTAAAGATGACATTCTTCTGTGTGAGATTTTGCACCACTGTAGACTACTTTACTTACATCCCGTTCTTCCATTACACACCAAAGCGCCAGCTTGATTGCTCTCACTTCCGTTCAACAATATTCACAACACTTCCTCTGGTGACCCTCACAATGTCAGCACCAGCTTCCTCTTCAGATGTGCCACAAACTGGCCTCAGCACAACACCAATCATTCACAGCATATACTCGCAGTCGACAAGTACGTGGCAATACGTGGTTGCAGATCGCAGCTCGGGACATTGCATAGTGCTCGATCCAGTACGTGATCATTGCGTCGATCGAGCAACTGTATCAACAACCGCCGCTGACGCTATCATCGACATTGTCCGCGCAAACAGCTACACCGTCGATTATATCCTCGAAACGCACGCCGCTGGCTCGCAATGTCTTTCGGCGGCTTGGTACCTTCGAATGCAGTTTTTCGGCCTGCAAGACGGACCACCCCAGATATGCAACGACTCAACCGTCACCAGCTTGGAGGCCATGTGGCAGCGCAAGTACGGCGCCAACAGCAATTTCTCCACATCAATACGAGGAGGCCTCTATGATGGTGAGAGTCTGACAATCAGTCACCTGTCTCTTACCTGCATCCATCTACCAGGCTTTGCCACACCAAACCGTCGTGCCTATCGTATTGGCAGAGACGTCTTCGGTGCGCACTCGATAGCGGCATTGACCGAAGATCCACCAAACATCAATCCCAACGACACGTTCGACGAGTCCGAACGACATCTCGACGCCTGGAGTTCAATCAACCAGATCCTATCCCTCCCAGGCGAAACTCGCGTGTGGCAGGATAGTGGAGACTGCGCCACCGAGCAATCCCAACCCTTCGATCTCTTGTCGGAATGCATCGCGCGGAATAAGTACGCCGGGCTCTCTGAGGGTGATTTTCTTGCAAGACGGTTGGTGGAGACGCAGACATTCGGGAAATATCAGCATGAGTCTCCTTCGCACAAGGCTGTTGGTTTGAGGTCACGGCTGGAGAGCTGGATTGGTGTTTGACGGAACTCGTTGTGGTTGATGAAAGGCCGTTTGGTCATTTGAAGATCTGCTCCGGGACGTTGTCTTGGAGGTAGAGGTTGCATTTCTTTTTGTTCTCACACTCAGTCTTTGGTTTGTATACGCTGTCAATGACGCCGATCGTGCTCTGTCTTGTGGTCTTGAAACATTTGACTGACTATTTCGGATCGGTTGTGAGTTGGGCCTTGTTCGCTGGGCAGTAGTACTGGTATATATCAATCCTCCCATTGATCTCTCGGTATCAGTTCAAATCTCATGGCTGGCCTCGAGCGAGCTAAAGGAAAGCGAGGAGATCACCAGATAAGGTGTGTGGACTTATAATTCAGGTCCGAGAGATAGTGAAAGATACAGGTATACATATGGGAGTGTTCGTGAAAGAGGTTAATGCGATGGCTAATATTGCGTTCAGCCTCCGTGCTATGCGCGAATGCTAAAACAAGCCCGGAGATATGTATGTTTCAAAAATATAATCAGCTTAACAACCAGACTCCATACTGTGATATACCCATGCGACCTGACGCTATGTAGCGTTCCCTCATTAACCGTTCTCCCAATCCCAACCCGTCAAACAAACGCCATATCCTGGAAGAGTTCCTCAGTCAAAATCCGGTGTACCGTTCCTACTCCAATTCCAAATCATATACATAGTCTTGTGACCATTGTTATTGCGGGAACATAGCAGCGATCTCTTCTTCAGTCAAGACGATGTCTTGCACCGGATCTTGCTTGCGCTCGAGGTCTTGCGAGTCGTAGTCCACGTAGGATGGGAGGAAGAGCTCTTTTACAAGCGTCAGAGACACGGCTCCAGTTCTGAATGGATGATGTGTGAGGCAGGGAATTACCTTGGTTCCAGTCAAAGCCTTGGCCTCGCTTGACGCAGCTCACCAATCTAGGTGTGCCACCGTGTCCAAGGTCTACAACAGTGTGTTCGGACTTGCTAAGCGAGCTGCCTGTAGCACACGAGCTCGGGTCAGCACGCCACAATTCCGGGCCTGACATTATATGATATAGCCACCACAGCAAGGAAACAATTATGCGTACCCAATAAGCTCGCCCGTCTTGGCTGAACTACTTCCTTCTCTTTGCCCTTGCCCTTGCCCAAGCTCCCCGGGCTCGCATTGAAAGATGATGGTGAATAAGCCGCCGAGGAAGCGTAGCTTGAGCCGGGAGTGGCGTGGTAAGAGTAGGAGGATGCTGACGTCGAGCCGTTACGAGCGTGAGCGTGTGCAGGCTGCTTGTTGCGAGACGAGGGAATGGGAATCGAAGACGACATTGTGCTATGTTGTTGAGAGCGCCAGAAGCAGGATATGGTACGCAAAGAGGAAGCCAAGAGTGGAGGCAATGATCAGAGGCAATGTTTAGGAATAGGTACGGTACAATGCAAGTGAGTAGTTATTAGGTAGATGTTGTTCACGAGAGCAAGACAGACCAGGATGGAGGCTCAAGTGGAAGATGCGGTCACCGCCGCTGTCGGTCGGGTACCGTGATGTGATGTGCTTCCAGTCAGGCAGCCGCAGCCATGTGACGCGATTGCGATAACGAGATAGGCCTCCCGGGACTACTGTTCCACCACTACTGCACGAGCGGGAGGCATCCATAGTGGAGCCTGGGACCTTGCAGTGACGAATGCGGGGAAACGAGACGCAAATGTAGGAGGGTAGAGGGTTCCAATTTGTGAGCGACAGTGTGCAGTAGCAAAAGAAGCAATAATCGCTATAGCTAGGTATCTTCGAGGCCACATGGCTTCTCTGAGCTAGAATTCGAGCTTCACTACCTTAACATACCAACATAGTAGCTAGACATAGACCACTATTAGGCCTCTACACTAAGAATCTAAAGTGGCATGGTCCAGACCTTTAAACCCTAGCTACCCAGACGCCAGTATTATCACATAGGTCACAAAGGTCGGTATTTAGGTATCAAAGGTCCTTATACGTGCAGAAACATGGAGATAATAATCACACTCACACTTCACATTGCAGCCTGGAAACTCATCGATAGTAGATGACTCGTCTGCGAGAGATTGCCTATTGCAGTCACAAAGCGAAGCGGCTCTTTCCTAAACGAGCAATACCGCGAGCGGGACGTCTTGGGTTGGATGAGCCGCCCGACACCACATTCTATCCACCCGACTTCATCTTCTGTTATATGACCACAGAGATACTGCTGCGAGCCTCGTCGAGGAGGAAACGATTCATAGATTCACAGACGAGTTACATTTTGTCTACTCTTGACATGTGTTATCGAACACTCTCTAGCACATATCTTACCCCATCTGCTTCGATGATTGCCTCGCGAGTGTTGTGTTCTACGAGAACCATTCTCAACCGTACAAGATTCAACCCGGGCCGGCGATTCGCGTCTACATCTCCTCTCACGATCAATCCAAGCCGCGATGAGCTTTCTCACGGCCGCCTTACTTCACGTAACTTAGAAAAAGCCGTCCGAAGCCTGCACGAAGACGGCCTCGTCGTCATCGAAGATGCTATCCCACACGAGGACCTCGATCGTCTCAACACAAAAATGGTGAAAGACGCTCTCCACTTGCAGTCCCGCGGCAAAGACATGCCATTCAACTACAACGTCGGCAACAGTATGTCGTTCTCACACCCGCAGCCAAATTCAGCGAAGACGATACTAACGGCCATCCTCAGTCCAGCAAGACCCTCCGCCAACGAAGGAATACTTCCCTCCATCAATCTTCCTGAACCCTCTCGCCACCCAAATAACAAACACCCACCTCGGTCCAAACCCAAAATGGACTTTCTGCTCTGGTAACTCAGCGATGCCGAATCCTAACCCACAGCGCCAACCAGTCCACTCAGACGCCGATTTCGCACATCCCACTCATCCATTCGCCCTGGTAGTCAACGTCCCACTAATCGACTTCACGCCCTCGAACGGCAGCACAGAACTCTGGCTCGGCACCCACACAGGCCACCTATCCGGCCTCCAAGTCCAAGAAGGAGTCCACGGCGACCGCGCAAGCGGCCGGATCAAAGAGAACTTACTCGCCGAGCGTAGGAAAGTCCGCGGACCGAGCCAACCGAGCATCAGCAAAGGGAGTATTGTGATTCGGGACTTGAGGCTGTGGCATGCTGGGATGCCGAATTTGACGGATGATGTGAGGGTTATGTTGGCGATGATTCATTTCGCTCCGTGGTATCGGAATCCGATGCGGTTGGAGTTCTCGGAGAGTGTGAGGGCTGTTGTTGACGCGGAGACGGGGCTGGAGATTCCTGTGGATTGGGTTGGGGAGGAGCAGGCGCTGGGAAGGTACCTGAACAGAGGATTTGGGAACAGCTATGATTTTGGGCAGGCTGAGTGAGTAGTGTCGCTTGTAGCTGCGGAGATTATCATGTTTGGGTTTCTGTTGCATATGCACCATGTGGACTTGCAACTTCAGAGCTGCAATAGTTGCAGACGATGTTGTGCAGTAACTCTGGTCTAGACAGATGTGTGGTGTTAGAACAATGCCGTGTGGCCCTGTGACACATTAACAGCAATTGCCATATCGAGGTACCCACCCCTATCCTATCACCATCCATGTGCAACCACACACGTCCACAGCAAGGCCACAAGTCGTACAGCGCAGTAGCACCATCACACTTGTACGATATGTCAAAAGGAAAGTGCCGATGGCAGTTACCGTGGTTAAACAACGCCACACCGTGGCACAAAACCATCCGGATCGAGATGTTTCCAACGACCTCTCAAGCCTCTGTCTGCTCGGAGTCGTCTCCAGCGATGTCTCAAGCCACAGAGCAGAGTAGCTAGCAACGAAAGGCCCAGAGCATCCACAAGCCACAGAAGCAGAGGTAATTAGCCAGCAACAATAAGAAGGCCCAGAGCATCCACATCTCCTTAAGGAGCACGCATAGGAGAAGCTGTTGTCCAAGATATGTGCCTCGGACGCCATAAGCACATACTCACCAATCAGCACGCCGCCAGCCCTGCGAACGCATGACATTCCCTCACCAAGCGCCACACTCACACGAGCACACAGCCATCCCACGCCGCAGTCATGCAAGCGCTTTAGGAGCTACAGTACAGTAGTACCACAGGTTCATTTGACGCCTGCAGCGAGAAAAGCGTACCTGATCGACGGCCAGGATGGTCCACTCGGCATGGAGCGCTTACTTGCTGCGGCGAGTGGATACATAGGTGCATAGGCGTGCTCGTGCAGGCGCCGAACAGGCGTTCGCTGCCTGCGCTGCTCCTCCGCCGCGCGCCGCGGCGGCAGACGTCGGAGGGTGCGAGGTTGAGAACTTGAGAGACATCTAGGGTTCTTAGGGCCGAAGGGGTGCGACATGGGCTTGCCCGGCGCGGTATATGCGTGCTGGGATATAGGACGAAGTGGGTAGAGAGACACGTGGATGGGGGATGCGAGATGGAGATGGGATAGCCCCACCTGTGAAAGAGAGACGTGCGAGATTTTTTGCTTATGGGCTCGTCAGGTCACGCGTGTGGCGTTGAGACTGCAAGGGGAGGTGGTGTGTTAGGGCTGTGCGATTTGCGTTATTGCGCGTTCTCCATAGGTGCTATAGGACGCGAGATCGGTTAGATGGATGAGACGAGGCGAGGCAGCAGGATGGGGTTTTCTGGTGGTAGGGTTGCGTGCAGCGAGAGTGAAGGCAAGGGTTCAGGAGGCTTGCAAACAATGCAAACAAGAAAGGGTCCAGTGGGTGGATCCCTCGATTGATCCCAACTCCCGCCGCCACGAACAGCGTGGGGAAGAGTTGGAATTGCGATCTGGTGTTTCAGGACTCAGGCTGTTCCGGTTGGCGGTGGTTTGTCGAGTTTGTACGACGCGAGTTGGAACCTGATGACATGGTGTAGGAGGGCCGCGAGGCGAGGAGGGAGGGAGTCAGGCCAATATTGGTTGCTCTATCGATGCCCTCGGCCGGACTTGGTGAGCCAGAATTGGACGCGGGCTTGGGGCGTGGGGGTGGCCTTGGATGTCTGAGGGTCAGATCTCTGCCTGCTGCTCTCAAGCTGCTGCCAGGGCCAGGTGAGGGGAACAACCACCGAACGGTCACGAGATGGTGTCATATTGGGGATGTTTAGATGAACGCGCGAGTGGCTGCCGACCATCTCAGGACGAAGACGTCAATGCATACGGCTTGAGCCTAGCGAGCGAGAGGCAGGAAGCGATGCGATGGAGGCGGCGGTAGACGAACTTTTTCCTTCCCTCGAGCGCTCGCTTGCTGGGCTGATGATGACGATATGTCTCATGTTACCGTTGTGGCGCACGGGCAGCGTGTGCCTGACTAGCAGTGGTAGTGCCGGCCGGATGATCAAGGGCTGTCCGTGAGCAGCGCGAGGGAAGGGGTGAGTTTGGGGAGAGCGCTGGAGACGAGTCCGCGTGGGCTGGGCGGCGGCGTGTGTGTGTAGGTTAGTCGATTAGGAGGAGGAGGAGGATGAGGATGTATGGATGGGGTGGTGGTGAGTTCAATAATCGCAACGGCGAGGCCAGATCGTGATCCGTCTTGGTCGTGCGCAGGCGAGTGTCGCCATCCGATCTGGCTGGTAGGGTGCAGTAGTATGTATACGATATGCTTGATGCGCCACGCACGAGCGCCTGCTTGCAGACACACCCAGGGGATCGACAGACTAGGAGCATGGGAGGTGGTAGCGCAATCCCAATCGCCGCACTCTGTTCAGTAGACTAAGAGACTAAGAGCCTAAGAGTCTCTCGCTCTCCGCGCGCCGAGCAGTCTTGCCGCTGCCGTTAGGAGTAGTAGTTCCCCTCCTCCTCGCTGCATGCTGGTCTGCCTTATCACTTACGCCCTCACTTGCCATTCACTTGCATACTCGCGCACATCCTACATACATCCACCTGCAGCAGCAGCAGACCACCACCACCAACACCACCTCGTGCCGTCGGTTGTCCGCGATACACGACTCGCATTCCGCTGCCTCCTCTTCACACACGCTGCTCGCCCCACTGCCCGCCTCACCACCGCAACTGCTTACCCACCCGCCCCCAGCGCATACCAGGAGCCCTGCCTTGATTCGCCGGGCACAACACTCTGAAACACTGCCCGCAGCCAACCCTGCCGTGCCTGTCCACTCGACCGGCGTCTGCACACACACAACAGCCCACTCATCTTGACGTGCATCGTCTGCATATTCCACAATCCGCTGTTACGGAGCGTGTTTCCCGTTCCTTTGTGCCACACGCCGCGCGCGCCAACCGGCACTCGCTCGCTCGCTCGCACCGCATCACCCACGCCCGACCACGGCGGGAGGTTGCGGCGCACACGCACAGGCGTAGCCATCCTGCGACGACCAAGCAACCTAGCTGCTGCTTCTCCATACTGCCTGTCTCGTAGCAGTCGCAAGTCCGCCTCCTCGCATCCACAGCACTCACTCTCCTGTGCTTGAGCGAGCATGGCTGTCTCAATGCTTCACAGCGCCTCGCGAGCTTCCAACTCCTCCGCTGGCGGATCCTCCTTTCACCCATCCGTCACACGCCAGAACACCATGAGCTCACACGATGGCTCGCGCTCCATGCGCGCCTCCAAGCGCTACTCCGTCACCGCCCTCTACCTGTCTATGAACGCCAACCACCGCGATCTGGAAATCGAGGACGACCTCGCTCGGGCACAAAAAGCTCTACGCGATCTGAAAGCGCACATCTCCTCCCAATCGAAGAAGAACTTTGTGCTCGAGAAAGACGTACGATACTTGGACTCACGGATAGCGCTGCTCGTACAAAATCGAATGGCGTTGGAGGAGCAAAATGAGGTTGCGAGTCACCTGGACGATTCAGGAGATTTGTCAGAAGGGAGCTTCCCAAATGACGAGAAGACGCAGAAATATGGCAACCTCCTTTTTCTCTTGCAAACAGAGCCCAGGCACATTGCACATCTTTGTCGGCTTGTGACAATGGCCGAAATCGATGCATTGCTCCAGACCGTCATGTTCACACTATACGGTAACCAATACGAGAGCCGAGAAGAGCATTTGCTGTTGACCATGTTCCAAGTAAGTTCGCAAGCATTCCAGCACATCTTGGATTTCACTAACAACTACAGTCTGTTTTGACATATCAATTCGACACAACACAAGATTATTCGTCGCTGTTAAGAGCGAACACGCCCGTCTCGCGAATGATGACAACATACACCCGACGAGGGCCCGGCCAAAGCTACCTTAAGACGGTACTCGCAAACCGAATCAATTCATTGATCGAGATTAAGGATCTCGACCTCGAAATCAACCCATTGAAGGTGTATGAAACGATGATTGCCAAAATTGAGGCGAGTGGCGAACCGCTTCCACCAGGACTTACAAGAGGCGTCACAGCTGAACAAGCTTCGGAGAACGAGAGCGTGCAAAAGATAATCGCACCGAGGCTGGATATGCTGGTTGAGATTGCCAATTCCTTCCTGGACACAATCATTGAAGGACTGGAGGAGACGCCATACGGGATCAGATGGATTTGCAAGCAGATTCGCAGTCTGACGCGACGAAAGTACCCGGATGCATCGGAACAGAGTGTATGCACGCTCATCGGTGGATTCTTCTTCTTGCGCTTCATCAACCCTGCAATTGTCACTCCACGATCATACATGCTCATTGAGCAGGTCCCAGCAGACAACCCCAAGCGAACACTCACATATGTGGCAAAGATGCTGCAGAACTTGGCAAACAAGCCGAGTTACGCCAAAGAGCCATACATGGTGAAACTCCAGCCATTCATTCAGGCAAACAAGGAGCGCATCAACAAGTTCATGATGGACCTCTGCGAAGTGCAGGACTTCTACGAGACCTTGGAAATGGACAACTATGTTGCATTATCCAAGCGCGACCTCGAGCTTTCCATCACTTTGAATGAAATTTACTCGACACACGCTCTACTGGAAAAGCATTCGGCCGAGCTTGTAAAAGGCGACGGCAACCACCTCAGTCAGCTTCTCGCAGAACTCGGTACAGCGCCCGCACAGATGCCCCGACGAGAAAACCGCGCCATCACTCTACCACTCTACAGCAAATGGGAGACTCCAATCGACGACCTCACTGCCGCTCTCGATATCACGCAAGAGGAAGTTTTCTTCATGGAGGCAAAGGCTACCTTCGTCACCATTCTCAGAACTCTCCCAGCAAACTCGCCAATCACTCGTCGACCACTACGACTTGACCGTGTGGCTGAAGCTGCCGGGACTACCAAGAACGACTCCGTCATGGTGCGCAAAGGCATCAGGGCCATGGAGTTGCTCAACCAGCTGCAAGAGATTGGTATCATCGAGAAGGAGGACCAATTCGCTCTCCTTCGGGACGAGATCGAGCAGGAGCTTGTGCACCTTGGCTCGCTCAAGGAGAAAGTCCTCACAGAAACAGGCAAGCTTGAGGAAGTGTTCAAGACGATACAAGAACACAACAACTACCTCAACAGCCAGCTCGAGACCTACAAGAGCTACCTGCACAACGTCCGCGGACAGAGTGAAGGCAGCGGGTCAAAACGCAGCGTTCAGAACCAGAAGGTCCTTGGCCCATACAAATTCACACACCAAGACCTCGAGCGACAAGGCGTCATCCAAAAGTCAAACGTCCCAGAGAATCGTCGCGCGAACATCTACTTCAACATCACCTCGCCATCACCGGGCACGTTCGTCATCAGTCTACACTACAAGGGCCGTAATAGGGGTCTTTTGGAGCTGGATTTGAAGCTCGACGACCTTCTGGAGATGCAAAAGGAGGGCCAAGAAGACCTGGACCTGGAGTACGTTCAATTCAATGTGACGAAAGTCCTCGCATTGCTCAACAAGCGTTTCGCGAGAAAGAGAGGCTGGTGAAGATTGAACAGATCCGACAATCACGACACGAAAGCCCACAGCCTGGAATAATATGCTACTTCCGACCAACGGCTCGCGAGCTCGGTGTATACAATCAACTACTATGGGCATGAATCTTGACGGTGGGCTGGGCATGCAACGAGGAAGGCTGAAACGATGTATTTGTACGAATAGTGTGGGTTTGGCATTTCACGATGAGGAAGAGGTTTGGGATCGGCTAAGGGGACGACGGAAAGCGCTTTGGCTGCGCTTGTTTTTCTCTCGAAGGATCGGCTTTGCTTTTTGCCTTTTTCTTTTTGTTATTGCTTGTGATACCCGGCAAGGGAAAGAGGCGTCAATGGGTTTCGGTTGAAATTTGCCTTGCGCCTGTTGACTTTTTGATGATTGATGGGGGACCTGCGGTGTACGATTAGTGAGCGACATGATATTGATTTGATCTAAGGTTTTTTGAATTGCTCCCAATCTACTTCTCTATTAAGGTGGTACAAGAAAATTATATGCCATCGAGATAGATGCTGATAGGATAACACGAGTGAGTGCCTAGGCAGTATGTGCACTAACTACTACCTGAAGGTACCGATGAAGGATACTACGGCCTTGTCCTTTGAGATAATGAGTACCATGACCTCCTTTGCGCTCACTACCTTAGCCTATAGGTAATTATAGGGTGCTATACTTCGCACCACCACCCGGAGGTGGTATGTGGCATGGCATGGCATGATGAGATGATGGAGAATTGTGGGTAGTTGAGGAGAGATTTTGGACGGCGATGCATGGATGGATGGATGGTTTGGGAGACGGGTTTATAGGGTCATGGGTTTATTGAACAGCTCGACTACTCATACCAAGCGCTAATTACATATAGTCTCTCTCGTGATCGTGATGGGGGGTATCGTATCAACATGCAAGCGTTCCAGTCTCAGTGCCATTTCATCGTCATCGACAACACAGACCTTAACAATCAATCAATCAATCACCCGTTCAGTTCAGCCCTCCCTCCCCAGCGCAAACTCCATTAACGCGCAAACGCCGTGAAACACCGCTCTCGCCCTCTCATCACGCTGCAAAGCCTCGTTCAAGCCTCCGCCTACAATCTCCTCGTTCCTTCGCCCTAAACGGTCGCTGTGCCAGCGCATCTTCTCTTTCTTCAGCACGCTGAGCAAACCCCTGACATCGGCTTCGGGCGTTGCTGTGCGGTCGAAAGTCACGATGCCAGTATCGGAGATGATCGCGTTTAGGCCTAGCGCGATGAGGAAGAAGAGCGCGGTGTTGGCTTGCATGATCTGCTCGGTGGACCATGTGTGGGATGACTGGTGCGGGATGGTGGAGGCATCGCTCAGAGCGGGCGCACGTAGTGTTCGTGTTGGGTACGGGATTGTTGGGAAGGTGGCTGAGAGAGAGTTCCAGCTTGAGTTGTAGCTTGCGAAGAGTCGCGCTGCTTCTGTGGCGCCCAAAGGGTTGCGAGGGAGTTGAGGCGGAGGAACATGCTGTGGAGGGGCAGCATAGTGGTACGATCTGGGTCTGTTTGCCCGCTGCGATGTGCCGGTATTTGAGGAGCTAGTCCGCCTGAAAGACGGTCTTTCAGGCGGAACGGCAGTCCCGGTCGAATAGTGAAAGCCGTTGGCACTGCTGTGGACAGAGTCAGCCTCGGTGAAGAGGCGATCAAACACTCGAAAGCCGAAGAGGGGATCGAATGCGCCAGTATGCCTGAGAGGCTCTTGGAAAGGCATGTTGCTTCTGGCTGAGGTGGTGAAAACGCCAAATCCGTGACTTGGCGGCCAGGGCTCGAAATGGTCGTAATCTTCATCAGACTCATAATATGCCTCTCTCGATGGGGATGGTTTGCGTTGGGCCCGTTGCCGCTGGGGACGAGCTGTTGCCTCTCTTTGCAGCTGCTCCTTCGCCATCTGCAATTTGCGTTGTGCAGAAGCCAGCAAAGCACCATGTACTTTGACCTGATTCAGCAGATCTTGAATGTGCTCGGGATCTATGACACTCTGTTGTGATGCTTGCTGAAACCGATGCTTTACGTCAAGATATTGCTTTCTTTCGGTTTCGACAGCGCGTTGCAGAGTTTTTACTTCACGCTCCGTATTACTTGGAGCAGGAGGGGCGTTTGAACGACGTTCGGGAGAGCTTTCTGGTGTTTTGTCATAGTTCCAAGTTGACGAGCGTCGTTGTCTGCTTGATCGAGGTGGTTCTGGAGATTCTGGTCGGACTCTCCTTCTGTCGGTTCGAGGCTCTCGTGTTTGAGCAGGTGTAGTGTCTTCATAGTTGTCGGTTGGCTGGTTTGCACGCGGACGGCCATGTTCGAGGATGCGATCTTTCACTCTGCCTAGCATCGATTTCGACTGCAACCCACGTGCTCGAGGTAACGAGCCGTACGCGAGATCCTCATCACTGCTAGTGACCTCCGAATCCGAATAATCCGACTCGACAATGTACGAGACTCTCTCTGGTTGCGCTCTAGGAGCAGATCGTCGCGATTGAGCGTTGGCTACGTTGTTGAGTAAATTTATGGCACCTCCAAGCAAGCCGCCACCAAGCAGGCCGCCTGATGAACCGCCGCCACGTGATGCGTTGGTTCGCGAGGGCTCGACATCGGCGGAAGAGTTCGATCTATCGGCTAGGTTACGAAAAGAGAAGCCAGGGCTCGTATATGACGCCGTCTCCATTGTCATGCGCAGGCCACCTGAAGTCCATGAGCGTCGCGAATGATTGAAGCCAGGAATGTTGTTCAAGTCTCGTTGTCGCCGAGAGCGATTTGATGAATGCAAACCGTCAGCCATGGCGGACATGCGGTACCCTTGTTTCGATAGTGTTCAGTGGTTATCGGTGGATCGTCGGCAGATGAGTGTGTTGATAGAAATCATTAAGCGACCCAGCCCAAAGCGCTTGACGCCCAAAATGACCCTTGGACGCCTTCTCTCGGACCACCTGATGGTCCAGTACAGCAATCCGATGGGGTCTCACTCCTGTGACTCTTCGACAGGTGAGTAGTTGGCGCTGGCGTGAAAGCGATGCTCAGTGAATTGTGCGCATGCGATTGGGCAGGCTGTGGCGCTGGCAGGCTGGACTTGAGCAGTTCCTTCAGCCTTGCTGGCAAATCGGCCGTGCGTGCAGCAGCTCAAGGCAACAGAGAAGAGAAATGTTTGCCTCCCAGATGCAGAAGATGTGGTACCAATAGCGGATGCGCCGATGCGCTGGCACGAGCTGTCATCGAATAGTGAATGTGTGATGGTTGTAGGAGCACAAGGGAAAGGCTGGGGAGATATGATGGCATGGCGAGACAAGGCAAGCAATCAAGCAAAGCCACAGCAAAGTGGGGCCAACCTTGGTTTCAGAACCTCACCTGCAGCTCCAAATCCTTCGCACTTCACGTGGCTACTAATCATAATCTTCAACCTCATTTGTTCTCCCACTGCTGTATTTTCCACTGGTATCTGCGTACTTTGTGTGCAGCATATGCGCTTACTCGGGGCCTCCATGTCCTACACGGTCGCCGGTCGTACCCAAGCAGATTGTGAATATATACTATCTCTCTCTGATTAGCTAAAATATCGATCTTCAGTCTCCGATAAGGACTGTCAAGCGAGCGAAGATGAGACGGTACATGTAATCGACAGAGAGAAGCACCTAACGTATGTCCCGCTCGACTCAGCGCGAGACATGTATGAAGTACAACGATTTGCATCACCTAGAGCAGAGTACCTAATTGTTTTTCCTCGTCTTCTTCCCCCACCATCGCAGGCCTCGTAGTATTGTGCTTGAAATCGATGCCATGATTTACAAAATATATACATCATATTCATACACCTCATCTATACAAACCCCCAACACGAGACCCTCTACTTCTCCTCCTCCTCCCCACCTCTCTCCCCAACCCTCACCGGCTTCAACGTAACAAACTCCTCACTCCCCACATTCTCCAACCCCGTCGCCTCCTCCCTCCCCTCCCTAATCCCCTTAACAACATCCCAAGCACTCCTCAAACAATCATTAACGCCCACCCCCTGCGTCCAATTTCCCGCAACCCTCAACTTCCCGCCATACTGCCTCTTCAGCTGCCCATGCGCAGCCTTCAGCCTTTCCTCATGGCCGACCGTGTACTGCGGAATGCAGTCTTTCTGCAAATTCACCGCCCACGCTTCAGGTTCCTGGTGGATGCCCAATTGTCTTGAAACGACGCTGCGCGCCATCTCGAGGCCTTCTTTCTCGCTGGGAAACGCGGGCCAACCGTCCCACCAGTGCCCGCCGAGCATGACGGTGAGCTTTGTGCCGCGCTCGGGGACCTCGTCTTGGACAACGGGTTTGGATGGGAAGTTGTACCAGCCGAAGTCGTTGACGTTGATCATGCGGCCGGCGTCGCGCTGGCGGGTGAGTTCTTCCATGTCGTTGTAGCTCCACTGCGTGGTGTCGGTGTCGGCGTTGGAGGGCGAGTAGGCTGTGTCGAAAGTGACGCCGAGGGCGCGCTCGGGGTTTTGTTCGAAAGGCGTGGCGAGGGGGATTAGGTAGCCGAAGCCTGGGGGGTGCATGTTTGCTTGGGAGTAGTAGAGGTTGACGGTCATGACGGAGACGCTGGGGGTTTCGGGGGCGAGGGTTGTGTTTGGTGGTGCGAGGGCGTTGAGGTGGGCGGGCGAGAGGGCGGAGACGACGGTCGTGTGGCGGATGGGGTCAGGGGAATTGAAGGTTGTGACTTCGACTCCGGTTTTGTCGTCTGAGAGCTTGAGAGCTTTCACCGGCGTGCTGGTCTTGACCTCGACGTTGCCAGAGTCCCACAGCTTCCTCGCCAGCTTGTCAACCAACATCCCCAAACCATCCCTAAAAGTAAACACCGAAGTATCCCTCAGCGTCGCCCTCAGCAACGGATCCCACTTGAAATCCTTCATCTCCTTCAAAAACTCCGCCTCCATCTTCGTCATCTCCACGCCCTCACTCCTCGACCTAACCGCTCCCGCAAGCACACTCCCCGTGACAAGATCATCCCGGTACGGCCTCGGGAACAAGCTCTTCGCACTCAACTTGTACACATCCCCCGCGTAAATCCCATGAATCATCCCGCTCAATATCCGATCCACCATAGTCTTACTAAACCTCCTCGAAAAGAAGTCCCCAATACTCTCATCCTTCACACTCTTATCCCTCCCCTCCCTCCAAAACTCCCTTACAGCCGACACAAGCGTCGTCTCGAAAATCGGCTCACTCCAGATATTCTGAAAATTCTCCCAAAACCCATACGAAGGATGCGGCATCCTCACCAACCGATCCGGGTAATACAAGAACCGATTCGTCGCCGCGGGCGAAGTGTTCTGCGTGAAGATCGTGTCTTTGCCCAAGTCTAGCTCTTGGATCAGGCGGGCGGCGAGGACGCCATTGGAGGCTGGGCGTAGAGTGCGAGGGCCGGCTTCGAAGAGCACGTTGCCGGTTTTGACGTCGACGCGCTTGCTCGACAGCCAGCCGCCGATGCGGTCGCCGCTCTCGTAGACAGTGATTTTGGCGCGCGGGAGTTGTTGTGTGAGAAAGTAGGCGATGGCTAGGCCGGTGATGCCGCCGCCTAGGACGGCGATGTCATGGCTGTGGGTGATGGAGGCGTAGGAGCGGAGGGCGGGTTTGGATAGTGTTGTTCGTGTTGGTGTTGATGGTGATGATGATGGTT
>Ga0265797_10001478_pt1 | contig 41214 bp, 37 predicted proteins | sample P2T30metagenome_FD_192433 | JGI IMG/M metagenome (GOLD analysis project Ga0265797, IMG submission 192433) | Plant litter microbial communities from East Loma Ridge, Irvine, California - P2 T30 | ecosystem: Environmental > Terrestrial > Plant litter > Unclassified | place: USA: California...
GACGTCGAGATCTCGGCCGCGTCGCACCCGTTCTACACGGGCAAGCAGCGCATCATGGACTCCGAAGGCCGCGTCGAGCGCTTCAACGCTCGCTTCAAGGGCTTCGGCGGCAAGAAGTAAGGCTTTTCCTACTTCACCCCTAGCTTTCACGAAGGGCCGCAGTCACAGACTGCGGCCCTTCTGCTGTCTCCAGCGCGATCCGTCGCACGCCTATGCCATGTCCCATCGTTATTTCCGTCCAAAGCGATGGGACATGGCATAGCGATGAGATATTCTGAGCGCCGCTCGGGTTTCGGCTCAGACCAGCGCTGGTTTGTGCTCGGTGTCGACTTCGCGTCGTGGTTCCACTCGGTGCCACGCGTCCGCCAGTATCTCTACTGCCAGGCTCGTCTCCTCAGCGGGATAACCGAAGGGGAAGCGGAGGAAGCGCTCGAAGGCTCCGCCGAGTCCGAACCGCGGACCTGCCCCGATGGGGAGGCCTCCCTCACGGGCGGCCAATGCAAGCTGGGAGCTCACCGGATCTCCGATATTGACCCACATGCACAGCCCCCCGGCAACGTGGGGCACGTCCCATTGCGGGAAGTGTGATCGGAGCAGCTTCTCCGCGTGGTCTCGCCCTTCCCGAAGCTGAAGCGTGCGGTAACGAAGGATCTCGTCGTACTGTCCGAGCAGCTCCAGGGCGATGAGCTGTTCAAGAATGGGGGTGCCCAGGTCGTGGGCGTATCGGGATTGCTCGAGTCGCCGGATCTTGTCGTGCTCCGCTCGGATCCAGCCGATCCTCAGGCCGCCCCATACGGTCTTACTCATGGAACCGACGAGAAGTGCTGGCCCATAGGTCGCCAACGGAGCTCCCGCAGCACCATCGATGCACAGGTCCGCGGTGGTCTCGTCTGCCACCAGGAGCGAGTCGTGACGTCTGGCGAGGTTCACGAGCAGCTCGCGTTGCTGAGCCGGCATGACGGCACCTGTCGGGTTGTGGAAGTCAGGCATCACGTAGGCAAGAGCAGGTCTTGCCTCGCGAAAGGTCTGCGCAAGTACGTGGTCATCCCAGCCCCGACGCGGATCGACGGCGACGGGCACAAGCTTGCGAGCCTTCAGCCTCAGCGCGTCCGTGGCGTGGGGGTAACTGGGAGTCTCTACCAATGCGGTGTCTGCTCGCGACAGGAACGTCTTGGTGATCAGCGATATTGCCTGTTGAGCTCCGAGTGTGACCATGATGTTCCCGGGTTCTGTCGGGAGACCTCTGGCCGTGTACCGCTCGGCCAGGAGCTGGCGCAGGCGAGGCAGTCCGAGGAGGTCATAGCCGGTGCCGCCCAAGTAGGCCGGCAGCTCCTGCGCGGCACGCAACGAGGCCTCACCCACCTGCGGAGCGGCGGGCAGGGCGACTTTGCTGAAGTCGAGCGTGGTGCTGGTTCGTGCCTCGATGTCCTCGAGAGGGCCGTGGCGACCAGGGATGGTGACGACGCTGCCGGAGCCGCGGGTGCTGCGCAGGTAGCCAGCCTCGCGCAGACGCGCATAGGCGGCCGCGACGGTCGTCCGACTGACCCCCAGCTCAGACGCGAGTTCACGTTCAGCGGGCAGTCGCGTGCCGAGTGGGATCCGTCCGTCAAGCGCGAGGAGCCTGACCCGATCAGCAAGCGCGATGTAGGCGGAACCTGTTGCGCGCCACGCGCCGAGTTCCGTGACCAGCCGGCGGGCAGTGAGAACCATCATCAGTCCACCATGCCAGAATTGGCATCTTGTTACCAGGCCAATTAGCTGGTGCACTTCTCTTATGAAACTTCTCAGTGCGTGGCGCGTGATGCAGCTGCTGATCGGACTCTTCCTCTACGGGTTCTCCCTCGCCATGATGATCCGAGCCACGCTCGGGGTCTCACCCTGGGACGTGCTTGGTCAGGGCGCGGCGCTGCAGACAGGCGTCCCCTTCGGCTGGATGACCAACATCATCGGTGCCATTGTGCTCCTGCTGTGGATCCCGCTCCGGCAGAAGCCAGGAATCGGGACGCTGCTCAACGTCCTGCTCGTAGGACCCAGTGCGGAGGTGGGCCTGGCGGTCCTGGGTGAACCCACACAGCTCTGGGTACGCATCGTGCTGTTCTCCGGTGGGCTGCTGCTTCTGGCGATCGCCAGCGGGCTCTATATCGGCGCTCAGTATGGGCCCGGTCCCAGGGACGGGCTGATGACCGGAGTGCATCGTCGCTTCGGTCTGCCGATCTGGCTCGTGCGCACGGCGATCGAAGGCACCGTACTCCTCCTCGGTTGGCTGCTCGGTGGTCCCGTCGGACTGGGAACTGTAGCGGTGGTCTTGCTCATCGGGCCGCTGGTCCATCTGGCGCTTCCCATCTTTCGGATCCCAACCCGCCAAGAGCTCGAGACCGCCAGGCTTGAGCAACAAACTCCGATCTACGTGCAAGGATCATGATGCTCTCGTTACTCGCAGTATTGATTTTCACCATCACCGTCTTCGCCGCTATCGGCCGGAGCTCGATTCCTCCATGGGAGCGGATTCCCCTCACCCAGTGGAGTTCCAGGGACCTGTTTCGCAATGCCTGGCGAGGGTTGGACATGTGTTCTTCGCGCACTCCCTTGGGAAGGATGCTGGAGGGCCCTCGGGATAAGACCTAGGCGTGACGAGGGCGCCCGGCGCCGGAGCGCTGTGAACGCTGGCGGCCGCAGGAATAGGATTGCGCTATGACGGAAACCCATCAGCACCACGGTGAATACAAGGTCGTTGGCGGCAAGCTCGTCGTCGTCGATCTCCATACGGACCTCGACCCTCGCACCCATCCGCGCGAGGCGATGATCACTGCAGCTTCTGTGAACGGCGATTTCTTCCTCGAGCCTGACGAGGCGCTGGATTCACTCAATGCCGCGCTCATCGGACTCCCGACCCGTGCCACGCGTGAGGAGATTGCTGAATCGGTGCGGGCCGCTCTGCCCGCTGAAGCGCATATGTTCGGATTCGACGAATACGCCATCGCCACCGCGATGCGGCGCGCGCTGGGCCACGCAACACGGTGGGAGGACCACGACTGGGAGGTCATGCCCGCGGTGCAGCTGCCCGTGGAGGTGCATGTGGCGCTGGACCAGGTGCTCACCGAGGAGGTGGGCCGCGGCAACCGCCCCCCGCTGATGCGAATGTGGGACTATTCCGGCCGCGCCGTGGTGATCGGTTCCTTCCAGTCGCTGGCCAATGAGGTGGATTCCGAAGCCGCCGAACGCATGGGCGCGACGGTGGTGCGTCGGATCACCGGCGGGGGAGCGATGTATATGGACGAGGGCAGCTTCGTGACCTACTCGCTCTCGGTGCCGGCCTCACTGGTGGACGGGCTCAGCTTCGCCGATTCCTATCCGTTCCTGGATGCCTGGGCGATGGAGGCCCTGACCTCAATCGGGATCAGCGCCTCGTATAAGCCGCTCAATGACATCGTCTCCACCGAGGGCAAGATCGGCGGGGCGGCGCAGAAGCGGCTGGCCAGCGGCGGCATGGTGCATCACGTGACCATGAGCTACGACATGAATGCCGATGACATGCTCCAGGTGCTACGCATCGGACGCGAGAAGATCTCCGATAAGGGCATCACCTCAGCGGCCAAGCGGGTGGATCCGTTGCGCAGCCAGACCGGGCTGGCGCGTGAAGAGATTCTGCAGGTGTTCGTGGAGACCTTCGCCAAGAAGTACGGCGCGCGGATAGCAGAGATCCGTCCGGAGGAGCTGGCCCGTGCCGAAGAGCTGGTGCGGGAGAAGTTCAGCACCCCGGAATGGACTGCAAGAGTCCCCTGAGCTGGGAGAACAGCGGCTCCGGCGTCGTCGGGGTCAATCCTCGATTCGCAGTCTGGAGCCGCGCCGTGCTAATGTTTCTTGTCGCTGCCAATGAGGCAAAAACAATGCGCGGGTGGCGGAATAGGTAGACGCGCTAGCTTGAGGTGCTAGTCCTCGTATAGAGGGTAGGGGTTCAAGTCCCCTTCCGCGCACATTGTGAATGAAGCACTAAGACCCCGGTCTGACTCGGAGTAATCGAGTCGGCCGGGGTTTTTTGTGCCGTCCTGCGTTGAGCGGCGGAATCTACGGGTTTCTCAAAGGGTCTACCGGCCCAACAGCCCGGAAAATCCGCCCCTCAACGGGGTGGGGTTCAGCTGTCGTCGGCGTTATCGGCGTAGGAGTAGTCCGCTGGGTCGTCGCCGTTGTTCGCGGCCCACTGTTCCGCGCAGGTTCCTCCGGCGGGCGTCTGCTCCCAGTCGGCGCGAGCCTTGGACTGGTCCCAGAGCGACTCATCGATCTCTTCCTGAGACATCCCGGCTCCCACGATCGTAGAGGTTTCGATCCCCTCCTAGCATGCGAAGTGCGCGTCGAAGTCCTCCCACTCACCGATCTCAAGATAGTCCGGGTGGCACAGTGGATCTGGCATGGCTCCAGTGCCATCCCATTCCTGTGGCCAGCCAGCGGGTTCGGAGCCATCATTGTGTTCTGCCTTCTCGGACAGAGCGGCGTCGTCGGAGCATTCGAGGTGAGCCACCTCGGAGTCGAGGGCCTCATCAGGGGAGATGTCCGGACCCGCGGCCTCCAGAGAATCGGCCGTGTCCTCCTCAGCGCCATCGCCGACGCCTGCGGACTCGCTGGCACTAGACGCCAGATCCTGCTCGGTGTCAGAAGAATCAGTGTCTGAAGAATCAGTGGTGGGGGGACCATTGACACCTGCGCTGGATTGATCAGGGGCACAGGAGGTGAGGAACATCAGGGCGGCCGCGGCAGAGACCGCTGGAATCAAGTTTTTTCTCGGCATGAACACACCATACATATTTCGACTTGGTATGTGAATAAGAACAGAGATTCAAATGTACATTGCAGCAGACGCTCAGCCGGGGGAGTTTCCGAAGGAGGCGACGGCGCTGCGCGCCGGCACTGTGAAGGCGTAGCAGCTGCCCGCCTCAGTGATCCGTGGACTGCGGTACATGAGGTCCCAGCCGGTGCTGTCGCCGAGAGTGGTTTCAAAAGAATGCTCACCGCCGAGGCCCATATAGAGGGCTCGGGACTGCGGCGCAGCAGAGCTCTGGCAGATCGCGAGAGCATGATCACCCCACCACGCACTGAGGGGCGGATTCTGCGGGTAAAAGTGGCCGAAAACAGCCACAGCTACTCGTAGAATCCGCCCCTCAGCGAAAAAGGAGGAAAGAGGTCAGTTGCGCGGGGCGCCTGACCCTCCTGGGTTTCGACCCGAGCGGTTGCGCACCATTCGGAAGACTTTTCGGCCGAGCCACATGAGAACTGTTCTGATGATCATCTCAGGAGCATAGCTGAGCACGCCCCTGAAGGGCACACGGCGCGGAACTCTCAGCGCCGACTGAGACTCGCTAGGCTGGCCCAAGAAGATACCCCGACACCCCAGGAGAGCACCTGTGAGCATCGCATCCGGACTGAGCCCCGCTGAAGCTGCCGAGGCAGAGGTCATCGAGTTCTGCCGGGACCTGATCCGCTTCGACACCTCCAACTGGGGGGAAGGTAAGTCCAATGGTGAGCGCGAGGCTGCCGACTACTGCGCCGCCATCATGCGAGAAGCCGGCCTGGAGCCCGAGATCTTTGAATCGGTCCCTGGCCGCGCCTCGGTGGTCGCCCGGATGAAAGGTGCCAACCCCGAACTCGGCGCGCTGGTCGTTCACGGGCACCTTGATGTGGTCCCCGCTCAGGCGCAGGACTGGCAGGTGGACCCTTTTGCCGCAGAGATTCGCGACGGCATGATCTGGGGCCGCGGAGCCGTGGACATGAAGGACATGGATGCCATGATCCTCGCCGCGATGCTGCGGATGCACCGCGAGGGCCATCAGCCCCAGCGGGACCTCATCTTCGCCTTCTTCGCAGATGAGGAGGACAACGGCAATTTCGGTGCCAAATGGATGGTCAAGAACCACCCAGAGGTCTTCGACGGTGCCACGGAGGCAATCAGCGAGGTCGGCGGATTCTCCACCGACGTCGCCGGTCAGCGTGCCTACCTGATCCAGACCGGGGAGAAGGGTCTGCACTGGACCAAGATGACCGCTTCGGGAACTGCCGGTCATGGATCTGCAGTCCACAGTGACAATCCCGTGGTGCGCCTCGGCGCGGCCGTGGCCGCCATCGGCGAATACGAGTGGCCCCTGGACTACACCAAGACCACCCGCGCGCTCATGGAACAGCTCTCTGAACTCACCGGCATTCCGTTCAATGAGGAAGACCCGAGCGAACTCCTCGCAGCGACCGGCAGCGCCTCGAAGTTCATCTCCGCCACGCTGCGCAATACCTCCAACCCCACCCTGTTGGAGGCGGGCTATAAGCACAATGTGGTTCCCGGCTCCGCGACGGCCCTCGTGGACGCGCGCACCCTGCCCGAGCAGGACGCACAGGTCGCAGCGAAGCTCAAAGAGCTCGCGGGGGAGAAGGTCAGCTTCGAGCTCCTCAACGGCGGGCCCTCACTCGAGGTCCCGTTCTCCGGGCTGCTGGTGGAACAGATGGTGGCGTCGCTGAAGGCCGAGGACCCGGAAGCTGTCGTCCTGCCCTATATGCTCGGCGGCGGCACTGATAATAAGCATCTGGCCTCACTGGGAATCTCCGGCTACGGATTCGCGCCGCTGCAGCTTCCCGCGGACCTGGACTTCACCGGAATGTTCCACGGCGTGGACGAGCGCGTTCCCACCGAAGCACTCACCTTTGGCGTGCGTGTCCTGCACCGATTCCTCGCCGCCCAGTAATTTCCCGCCCAGCAGCGTCGGCCAGCGACCCCAGCCAGCAGGCACCCCAACCGAAGAGCCACCGCAGGAGCGCATCATGGATCCCGTCACCTCAGTCCTGAACGAGGAGCTGCTGGCTCGCATCGCCGAGCGCGCACCTGGCTACGACGAACGCAATGAGTTCTGCCATGAGGACCTCGCCGAACTCACCGAGGCCGGGTATCTGCGTGCCATGGTGCCTGCGGATCAGGGTGGCTTGGGCTGGGACCTTCCCACCCTCGTCGCGGCCCAGCGACGTCTCGCCGCAGCGGCCCCGGCCACAGCCCTCGCGGTCAATATGCACCACATCTGGGTCAGTGTGGCTCGGAAGATGGTGGCCGGAGGTCACAGCGAGTTCACCCAGGTGCTCAGCGAGGCCGCCGCAGGAGAGATCTTCGCCTTCGGGATATCCGAGGCAGGCAACGACGCGGTGCTCTTCGACTCCACCACAGAGGCGGAGGTCGACGACGACGGCTCGGTCACCTTCACCGGGACCAAGATCTTCACCACTTTGGCACCGGTCTGGACCCGCCTGGGTCTCTTCGGCAAAGACGTCTCGGCCACGGGTGCAGCGGGGGAGACGCCGCTGATCTTTGGGTTCCTGGAACGCGAGAGCCCGGGCTGGGAGATGATCGAGAATTGGGACACTCTCGGAATGCGGGCCACCCAGTCTCACACCACGGTGTTGCAGGGAGCGCGGGTGCCAGCTGAGCGGGTGGTGCGCAGGCTTCCGGTGGGTCCGAACCCGGACCCGCTGGTCTTCGCGATCTTCTCCTCGTTCCTGACCCTGCTCGCCGCGGTCTACACCGGGATCGGGGACCGTGCGCTGAGTCTGGGTGCGGAACTGGTGGCGAAGCGCAGCTCGCTGCTCAGCGGAGACACGATGGCCAAGGACCCCGATACCCGTTACAAGCTCGCTGAAGCACAGCTGGCCCAGCTCTCGCTGGATTCCCAGCTGCGCGGGATCGCGGCAGAGATCGAAGCCGGAGCAGATCACGGTGCCTCCTGGTCGCCGCGGCTCGCGGCGCTGCGCACCAACGCCACCCGCACTGCACGCAGCGTGCTGGACCTGGTGCTGGGCGTCAGCGGCGGGGCCCAGTACCACCGGCAGTCGGAGCTCAGCCGGCTCTACCGGGACGCACTGGCGGGAATCCATCACCCCTCGGATGATGAATCCGCTCACCGCACGCTCGCGAACTACACGCTGGGCCCGGTCTGAGGCTGGCCGGCTGGACCGGCCAGCGCTGACTCTGCGCGCGTGCGCAGCGGCCGCTCAGCGGACCCTCGCCGCCCGCTAGAAGTCAGAGCGTGCGCTGAACCCGCATCACGCGGCGGCGCAGCCAGTATTTGCGCAGCCCACCCATGTAGATCCGGGACCGGCGCAGCTCCCATTTGCCGTATTCCGCGTGGTCGGTGACACGCCGCCGGACCTCTTTGAGTGACTCTTGGGGCTGACAGGTGATGACCATGTACTCCCAGGTGGGGCCGGCGTCGTCGACTGTCGAGTAGAGCTCGGCCGTGGGCTGGGACCACCAGTTCTGCTGCATTGAGGGCTGCACCTTCACTTTCGCCGGGGAGCTTCAGCCTACGTCCTGAGACTGCTCGCTCCGAGTTCATGTCTAGGACTTACCGAAGTGGGGTCTCGTTGGTACGGTGAGCTTATGACTATGGATCCTCGCGTGGCACTCAACGCGCTGACAAACGCTCTTGAAGAGCACCTCTCCGCTTCGATGAACCGCCGTGGGGACGAGGATCCCGCAGTCGAATCCGCGTTCTACGGGATCTCTGACGCCTTTGAGGCCTATGAAGACGCACTCTTCGCTGCCAGCGGCGAGGTCACTCCGCTGGATCTCTACGATGAGGAAGACGGCGAGGACGACCTCCTCGATGAAGACGAGGATTCCGATAACGATGAGGACCTCGACTCTGACGAGGAGATCTATGAGGACGAGGAAGAAGCAGAGCGCTAGCCCGAGCGCCTCTGGGTGATCCCGCTCACCGCCGTTGCTCCCACCCAGCAGAGTCCTAATGCTCTAAGCTCGGCCTGTGCAGTGGATAGAAGCGATCATTCTTGGCCTGGTGCAGGGACTCACGGAGTTCCTCCCGGTGTCCTCCTCCGCGCATCTGCGGATCGTCGGCGAGTTCCTTCCCGGAGCCGCGGATCCCGGAGCGGCCTTCACCGCGATCACCCAGCTTGGAACCGAATTTGCGGTGCTGGTGTATTTCTGGCGAGACATCGTGCGGATCCTCAAGGCCTGGTTCTCCGCGATCGCCGGGAAGATCCCGCATTCTGATCCCGATGCGCGCATGGGCTGGCTCATCATCATCGGCACCATCCCGATCGTGGTCCTGGGACTGCTGCTCGAAGACCTGATCGAGTCGGTATTCCGCACGCTCTGGCTCACCGCGACGATGCTCGTGGTCTTCGCCGTGCTGCTCGCCGTGGCCGATGCCTACGGCAAACAGCGCAAACCGCTGGACCAGCTCAGCGTCCGCGATGGCATCATATTCGGCCTGGCCCAGGCCATGGCGCTGATCCCGGGTGTCTCCCGATCTGGTGGCTCCATCACAGCGGGCCTGCTGCTGGGCTACACCCGTGAAGCGGCGGCGCGGTATTCCTTCCTGCTGGCCATCCCTGCCGTCTTCGGTTCAGGCTTCTATAAGCTGCTCGGTTCCTTCGGAGAACAGACCGGGCCCTACAGCATGGGCCAGACCCTGCTTGCGACCGTCGTCGGCTTCTTCGTCGCCTATGTCATCATCGGCTGGTTCCTGAAATACGTCTCACAGAACTCCTACACCTTGTTCGTGAACTACCGGATTCTGCTGGGACTCTTCGTCTACGTCATGCTCGGCTTCGGAATCATCAACGCCTGATTCGCGTTGCGCCACTGAGCACTTCTGCACCCCACTGTGAAAGGACTTCTGCGTGAGATCGTGGACATCCCCGGACGTACCCACCCTGCCTGTGCTGCCAGAGAGCCTGCAGCTGCACGACACCTCGGCGGGAACTCTGGTGCCGGTGCAGTCCCACGACGGCGTGGGATCCCTCTACGTCTGCGGCATCACGCCCTATGACGCCACCCACTTAGGCCACGCCAACACCTACGTGCAGTTCGACCTGCTCGTGCGCTATTGGCGCGCCGCAGGTCTGCAGATCAACTACGTCCAGAACGTCACCGATATCGATGATCCGCTGTTGGAGCGGGCCACGGCCACCGGAGTCGACTGGTTCGAGCTGGCGCAGCAGCAGACCGAGCTCTTCCGCGAAGATATGGCTGCACTCGGTGTCATCGCCCCTGATTCCTACCTCGGGGCAGTGGAGACCATTCCGGTGGTCGCCGCCGATGTGGCGCGACTCGTGGAGCGCGGCATGGGGTATCCCGTGCCGCTGCCAGCGGAGGAACTCGCAGAGGGTGTGGCGCCTGGTTCCGCGGAATCCTTCGACATCTACTTCGACATCTCAGCGGCTGAGGCGGATACGCCGTGGACTCTTGGCAGCATCGGCAATTACGATCGCGCCGAGATGGAGGCGCTCTTCCCGGAGCGCGGCGGTGATCCGCAGCGCCCAGGGAAGCGTGATCCGCTGGACCCGCTGCTCTGGCGAGCCCGACGCAACGGCGAACCTTTCTGGGACGGCGGAAGCCTCGGCCAGGGACGCCCCGGCTGGCATATCGAATGCTCCGTGATTGCGCGGGGACACCTTCCCGCGCCGTTCATGGTCCAGGGAGGCGGGTCTGATCTCCGCTTCCCGCACCACGAGTTCAGCGCAGCCCATGCCACTGCGGCCGACGGCGTGGCGCTGGCCGAGACCTATCTGCACACCGGGATGGTGGGGCTCGACGGCGAGAAGATGTCGAAGTCCAAGGGAAATCTCGTGCTCTCCTCACGCATGCGCGCCGAGGGAGTCGACCCTCAGGTGATCCGGACCCTGCTGCTCTCGCATCACTACCGCGCGGACTGGAGCTACACCCCGGCTCAGCTCGAGGCAGCGGCGCAGCGTTGGGAGCGGTGGAATCTTGCCCTGGCCTCCGCACCCGAGACCGACGAGCACGGAGAGCTCGGCACTGCCGAGGCAGTGCCCGAGGACCTGCAGTATGCGCTGCACTCGGCGCTCTCCCAGAACCTCAACGCACCAGCGGCTCTTGACCAGCTGGATATGTGGGCCACAGGTCAGCTTGCCGCGAGCACCAGCCGCGAGCGGGTCATCGCTGTGGTCAAGGCGCTGCTGGGGATCGAACTTCTTCCAGCCCGTCCGGCCGCTGCCGACAAGGCCGGTGTGGGCGTTTCCGTGGCGGAGTCGGTGAGCTAGGCCTCGGGAGGTTTACGGCGCCGCAGGTAGCGTTCGAACTCCTGGGCGATGGCTTCACCGCTTGCCTCCGGGAGATTGGTCGTGTCCGTGGCCTCTTCGAGCCGCTTCACGTAGTCGGCGATCTCGGTGTCCTCCTCGGCCAGGTCATCGACGCCGCGCTCCCAGGCCTCAGCGTCCTCGGCGACCTCTGACTCGTCCAGAGTGAGTCCGAGCAGATCTTCAAGCTCACGCATGATGGCCAGCTGTGCCTTCGGCGACGGGGCCTGGCCGACGTAATGCGGGATCGCCGCCCAGAGTGAGACCGCGGGCAATCCGGCCTGTGCTGCGGTATGAGCCAGGACGCCGACGATTCCGGTGGGCCCCTCGTAGCTGGGCTCGTCGATCTCCAGGATCTCTTGAAGCTGGACATCCTCGCTGGAGAGCGACGCCGGGATCGGCCTGGTATGCGGGACATCGGCCAGCAGGGCCCCCACCAGGATGATGCCGGAGACGTCATTTTCTGCCGCGCGGGTCAGGATATCTGCGGTGAAGGCCTGCCAGCGGAAACTCGGCTCCACACCATGGACCAGCAATAGGTCCACTGCAGCGTGGGCGGGACGGGCACGGTAGATCTTCGTGGAGGGCCAGACGATCTCGCGATGCCCTCCGGTGCTGCGCACCTTGGGTCGGGAGAACTGATAGTCGTAATATCCCTCGTCCTCGACCTTGCCGATGAGCTCGGCCCCGCAGGCCTGCCCCACCGCACGTACCGCGGAGGATGCGGCTGCGCCGGCGTCGTTCCAACCTTCGAAGGCCATCACCATGACGGTGGGCCGGGAACTGCTGTGCTCACCGCTGGCGGCCACGGTGTGGGTGGCGCGCAGATGCGCGGCGAACCGTTCAGCGAAACCTTCGGGCACAGAAGATTCGCCGGGGGAGGGGGACGTCCCCAGGTCCTCGGGGAGGGATTCTTCAGGCTGGGTTTCATCGCTCACAAACCTCACACTATCCCCATGGAGGGTTCGTTTAGAAGCGTAGGATTACACCCATGCCTTCGACCTCTTCCCCAGCCCTCCAGACACAGACTCACGAGTCGGATTCCACGCCGTATGAGCTCACCGGAGCATTGCAGGCAGTCTTCTGGGACATGGACGGCACCCTTGTGGACACCGAGCCGTTCTGGATCTCCGAGGAGCGTGCGCTGGTCGAGCTCCACGGCGGGTCCTGGTCCGAGGAGCAGGCGCACAGCCTGGTCGGCCAGGCCCTGACTCACAGTGCCTCAGTGCTCCAAGCCGCCGGTGTGGACATGACGGCACGCGAGATCATCGATCACCTGATCACCAGGGTTGCCGCGCGCGCCAAGGCCGATATGCCCTGGCGACCGGGGGCACGCGAGCTGCTGCAGGACCTCAACGCGGCAGGTATCCGCTGCGCCCTCGTCACCATGAGTGAGACGCCGCTGGCGGAGGCCGTGGTCAGCGCCCTGCCCAGCGGTTCGATGGAGTTCATCGTCACCGGAGATATGGTCAGTCGCGGCAAACCCGATCCAGAGGCGTATCTGAGCGCATTCGAGACCATGGCAGCTGATCACCACCAGCGCACCGGGGAAGACCTGGAGAAGACCCGCTGTATCGCGATCGAGGACTCGATCCCGGGACTCGGTGCTGCAGCTGACTCCGGGCTGGTGACGGTCGCAGTACCGCACTACACGCCGATCCCCGAGGATGCTCGCTGGCACAAGGTGAAAGGTCTCGTCGACGTCGACCCGGCGCGCCTCGAGCGGCTCCTGCCCTGATGAAGAACGCGGTATCGATCCGCATCGCCGGGGTTCCGGTGCGCTTCCGGGCATCCTGGTTCCTGGTCAGCGCCGCGATCGTGCTGCTGTTCGGCCCCCAGGTGCAGCGAATCTTTCCCGAGCTGGGTCTCACGGCCTACCTGGTGGCGCTTGGTTACGCTCTGTTGCTGATGCTCTCGGTGCTAGCCCACGAGTTGGCGCATGCTCTGGCAGCCCGCTCCTTCGGCTGGCCCGCCACCGAGATCGAGCTCAATCTCTGGGGCGGTCATACCGAGTTCATCGCTCACCGCGCCACGCCGGTGAAGTCCCTGGCGGTGTCCCTTGCCGGTCCTGCCATCAACCTCGTGATCGCTGGCCTTGGCTGGTACGTGGCCGGGTTGTTCGACCTCAATCCGGTCGCCGCCCTGCTGGTACAGGTCACCGTCCTGGTGAACTTCATGGTGGGCATCTTCAACCTGCTTCCCGGCCTGCCGCTGGATGGTGGTCGCATCGTGGAATCCGTCGTCTGGGGTGCCACCGGAAGCCAAGACCGCGGCATGCGCGCAGCTGGGTGGGCGGGTCGCGTCGTCGTCGTGATCCTGCTGGCGGGCCTCGCCGTCGTGGTGATCACCGGGGCCGCAGAGATCAGTCTGATCGTGATCGTGGTCGCGGTGATGGTCAGCTTCTTCCTCTGGCAGGGCGCCTCGGAAAGCGTTCGGGTGGCCAATGCGCGCTTGCAAAGATCGCGCTGAGCGCACCGACCCCTGCCAGCAGACCACCAGGAGCCGACAGCGATAGGCTGGGAAGAAGTTACCCGAGCCCCGCTGTCCTTGAATGGCGGGAGCAGCCGCAGCGCGGCTGCGCCGCACACACCAGCACATCGCAGAGAGCGAGCCCCAGTGAGCACCAGCGTCCCCGGCGAGACCCCGACGACGACCCGCACCGGTCCCATCGGAGCCCATATGCGCTCGGGACCGCTGCGCGCGGGCCAGCGCGTCCAGCTCACCGACCGCAGGGGCCGGCCCAGCACCATCACGCTGCAGCCGGGGGGTGAGTGGCACACCCACCAGGGAGTGCTGCGCCACGATCTGCTCATCGGTGCCACTGAAGGCATCCTGGTGGCGAATGATGCGGGACATGAATACCAGGTCCTGCGACCGCTGCTCAACGACTTCGTGCTCTCCATGCCCCGTGGTGCCACCGTCGTCTACCCCAAGGATTCAGCGCAGATCATCCAGGTGGCCGATATCTTCCCCGGCGCCCGAGTCGTCGAGGCGGGCGTGGGCTCCGGCGCCCTGTCCATCTCGCTGCTGCGCGCTGTGGGTGATCACGGGGTGCTGCACTCCTTCGAACGCCGTGCGGACTTCAAAGACATCGCAGTAGGCAATGTCGAGGCCTTCTTCGGAGAGTCCCACCCCGGATGGGAGGTCTTCCTGGGCGATATGCAGGAAGAAGTCCTCACAGTGGAACAGCCCGGCAGCGTAGACCGAGTCGTGCTGGACATGCTCGCCCCCTGGGAATGCATCGACGCCGTGAAGACGGTGCTCGCGCCGGGCGGCGTCTGGGTCAGCTATGTGGCCACGGTGACTCAGCTCTCCCGGCTCGCCGAGGAGATCCGAGCCTCGGAGGGCTTCACCGAGCCTGAGGCCCACGAGACCATGCTGCGCACCTGGCATCTCGATGGCCTCGCTGTGCGCCCCGATCACCGGATGGTCGCCCATACCGGGTTCCTTCTCTCGGCTCGGCGGCTGGCAGATGACCAGACCCCGCTGCAGCTGAAGAAGCGCGAGAAGGTCTCAGTGGTCAGCGAGGAGGACCGCGCCGCCTGGCCCGCCAATGACGAATCGGCAGTATGGGACGAGACCAGCCTCAAGACCCGCACCGTCTCCGGGAAGAAGGCCCGCAAAGCGGCCGCCTTCGCCCAGAAGATCGCCCAACAGGCCAGGGAGGTGACCTCACGTGAGTGAGCAGGCAGCCAATAGAGATGACATACCCAGCGCCCAGAGTGCTGGAGGCGCACAGGATGCCGATCAGGCCCGCGAGGCCCAACGACTGCAGGAACGTCTGACTCAGGCGCACCGCCAGCTGGACACGCTGCGCAGCCGCGCCAAACAGCTGGAGCAGCAGCTTCAGAGCGCCGGTCGGAACAATCAGCGGATGACCGACGTGCTGGCCGCCACGCGCAATGAGATCGCTGAGCTGCGCACCGCACTGCAGGCAGATGGCCAGGCGCCGTTCACCTTCGGCACCGTGATCGGCTACCGGCCTGCCCACGCGCAGGTCGAAGGCCGCGAGATCGAAGCCGCCACCACTGCGGGAGTAGATGTCCTGCAGGCCGGACGCAAGCTCCGGGTGAGCCTCTCCCCGCTGATCACCCCGGAGGAGATCCAGCCCGGGGATGAGGTGCTGCTCAATGAGAACTTCAGCATCGTGGCCGTGCTCGGGGCTGAACGCACCGGCGAGCTTGCTCGGGTGAAAGAGGTGCTGCCCGATTCGCGGCTCGTGATCATCTCCCGCGGGGAGGAAGAGCGTGTGGTCAGCCTGAGCCTCGCCGCAAAGGCCCACGCCGAAGAAGCCGGGGGCCACTCGGCGCGGGTCGGTGACGCGGTGATGGTGGACCTGCGGACCGGGACTGCCACCGAGATCGTGCCACTCTCCGAGGTGGAAGACGTGGTCCTGGAAGAATCCCCAGACGTCTCCTATGACGATATCGGCGGACTCAGCGAGCAGATCGAAGCCATCCGCGACGCGGTGGAGCTGCCCTTCCTCCACGCGGATCTCTATCAGGAGCACGGCCTGCGCGCCCCCAAGGGGATCCTGCTCTACGGGCCTCCAGGCTGCGGCAAGACCATGATCGCCAAGGCCGTCGCGAGCTCACTCGCCACCGCCGGAGCGGGCAGCGCCACCTCCAACGGCAGTGCCAGCCCCAACAGCGGCGCCTATTTCCTCAATATCAAGGGCCCCGAGCTGCTGAACAAATACGTGGGCGAGACCGAACGGCATATCCGGGTGATCTTCTCCCGTGCCCGCGAGCGAGCTTCGGCAGGTCAACCGGTGGTGGTCTTCTTCGATGAGATGGAAGCCCTCTTCCGCACCCGCGGCAGCGGAGTCTCCTCCGATGTCGAGACCACGATCGTGCCGCAGCTGCTGGCCGAGATCGATGGCGTGGAATCCCTGGAGAACGTGATCGTCATCGGCGCCTCGAACCGCGAGGACATGATCGACCCGGCGATCCTGCGACCAGGGCGACTCGATGTGAAGATTCGCGTCCAGCGTCCGGGCCGCAAGGGAGCAGCCGAGATCCTCGCGATCCACCTCGGCGGCGCCATCCCGTTGCATCGGGACCTGCTCGCAGCCCACGGCGACCGCGCGTCTGCCGTGAACGCGCTGGTAGATTCCCTCGTGGATCGACTCTTCCCGGAGGATTCGCAGGCGCGTCTGCGGCTGATCCACGCAGACGGGACCGCAACGCCCTTCCTGGCGGCGGACTTCATGTCTGGGGCAGTGCTCAGCAATATCGTGGATCGGGCGAAGAAGGCAGCGATCAAGGACTTCCTGAGCTCGGGCACCGATCCAGCACAGAAGGGCCTCACCCTGGAGCACCTCTTGAGCGCAGCCGAGGAGGAGCTCCGCGACCAGGAGGACCTCGTCAACACCGCGGATCCTCAGGCCTGGTCACGAGTGGTGGGTGCATCCAGCTCCCCAGTCGTGCGGATCGAACGGCCTAGCAACGCCGAAGAAGTCGGTGAAAAGGTCGGCGAAGGGACACGGCGATGACGGTTCGCAGACTCATCGGCATGGAGACCGAGTACGGAATCCACGCCCCGGCGAATCCACGGGCCAGCCACGTGGCGCTCTCCATCGAGCTGATCAACGCCTACGCCGCGCATGTGACCGAATCCGGTGGAGCGGTGGCAGGGACGGAATGGGACTACCAGTCTGAATCCCCGCTGGTGGACGCGCGCGGGTGGGTCCTGCCGCGCTCGGCAGCGCATCCCTCTCAGCTCACCGACACCGACGAGGCACTCAGCTATGCCACCGAACAGGAGGCCGGGCAGGGACCGGTGCGCGATGCGCTGGGCAATGTCAGCGGCGGAGACCCCAGTCCCGCAGACGTGGCAGGGGCTTTCCATTCCCCAGGATCTCCGCACTGGCGCGGCGACTACTACCAGCCCCATGAGGGCCAGCCGCAGCTGCTCATGAACCTGGTGCTGGCCAACGGCGCCCGCTTCTACGTGGACCACGCCCACCCCGAATATTCCTCCCCGGAAACGATCGGAGCGCGCCGTGCAGTGCTCTACGATGTCGCCGGAGACCACGTGGCCCGCGCTGCGGCGCAGCGCTTGAGCCGGGAGGAGAACGCTCCGCAGGTGCTGCTGTACAAGAACAACACGGACAGCAAATCGGTCTCCTACGGGGCGCATGAGAACTACCTGCTTCCGCGCAGCGTGTCCTTCGACGCGCTGGTCGCTGGACTGCTGCCGTTCTTCGCCACTCGTCAGATCATCTGCGGTGCCGGCCGAGTGGGACTCGGTCAGACAAGCGCCGAACCCGGATACCAGATCTCTCAGCGCGCCGACTTCTTCGAAGAGGAGGTCGGCCTCGAGACCACCGTGCGGCGCCCCATGATCAACACCCGCGACGAGCCCCACGCTGACTACGACCGCTTCAGGCGACTCCACGTGATCATCGGTGATGCCAATATGAGCGAATACTCCGCCTGGCTGCGCGTGGGCACCACCGCACTCGTCCTGGACCTGATCGAATCCGGTCACGCTCCCGATCTGAGTCTCAAAGATCCGGTGGCGGCGCTCAAGGCGATCTCTCATGACCCCACGCTGACCACCACCGTGCCGACCTCACGTGGAGCGCTGAGCGCGATCGAGATCCAACAGGTCTATCTGGACGCGGCCATGGAATGGGCCCGGCTCAAGGCCGGCCCGGAGGGATCCTTCACCGCCACCGACACCGAGACCGCCGAGATGCTCGAGGCCTGGCAGGAGCTGCTGAAGGATCTTCGAGGCGACCTCTTCAGCGCGGCCGACCGGGTGGACTGGATCGCGAAGCTCTCGCTGCTGGAGTCCTACCGCCGCCGCGACGGGCTGGACTGGAACGCCGCCGTGCTGGGCATGGTGGATCTGCAGTACGCCGATCTGCGTGAGGAGAAGGGGCTCTACTACAAGCTTGTACGGGCAGGTCGCATGCGCCGGCTCTTCACCGACGAACAGATTGCTCAGGCTGCGCAGCACCCGCCCGAGGAGACCCGGGCCTGGCTGCGCGGCAGGCTGGTGAGTCAATATCCTCACGTCGTCGTGGGTGCCAGCTGGGACCAGGTGCTGCTGCGCGCCGATGATGTCTCACCCACGGTGCGCCTGGCGCTCCTCGATCCCTATACCGGCACCCGTGCCGCTGCGGAGAATACACTGGGCAGCGCGGCGACGAGCGCGGAGCTCATCACCGGTCTTCAGCGGCTGCTGGGCCAATGAACCTGACCCGCCACTAAAGGAGAGAACATGTCGACTCAACCGCAGAAGCGCCCCCAAGGCGGCAACGACGACGACGCCGCATCACCGGATGAGACTCCGGTGGGGGCCAATGCCCAGGCCCAGAAGCGCGTCGGCGAGCTCGACAGTCTCCTGGATGAGATCGACTCGGTGCTGGAGTCCAATGCCGAGGAATTCGTCAAGGGCTTCGTGCAGAAGGGCGGCGAGTAGGCACCGATGGACCGTCGTGTCATCGGGGTCGAGACCGAGTTCGGCATCACCCACCATGGAGGCGAACACCGCGGACTTCCACCGGATGAGGTGGCCCGCTACCTCTTCCGCCCCGTGCTCAAATGGGGACGCAGCTCCAACGTGTTCATCCCCAACGCCTCCCGGCTCTATCTGGACGTGGGCTCCCACCCCGAGTACGCCACCGCCGAATGCGATGACCTTCTGGACCTGATCGCCTCGGACCGCGCCGGAGAGCTGATCATGCATGACCTGGCGGAACGCGCCGAGGCCGCCATGGCCCAGGACGGGTTCGACGGCAGCGTCTATCTGCTGAAGAACAATGTGGATTCCCAGGGGAACTCCTATGGCAGCCACGAGAACTACCTCATTCCGCGCACCACGCATTTCCGCAGACTCTCCACCATCCTGCTGCCGTTCCTTGTGACTCGGCAGATCCTGGTGGGCGCGGGGCGCATGGTCCCGGCCACCGATGAGGCCGCTGCCCACTACGCCTTCTCTCAGCGAGCTGACCATATGTGGGAGGGCATCTCCTCGGCCACCACACGCTCGCGCCCGATCATCAACACCCGAGATGAACCCCATTCCGATGCGGCGGTCCACCGTCGGCTCCACGTCATCGTCGGGGATTCGAACATGTCCGAGACCACGAGCCTGCTGCGCTACGGAGCCACCGATCTGGTGCTGCGGATGGTCGAATCGGGCGTGCCGGTGGGTGATTTCGAGTTGGAGAACCCCATCGGCGCCATCCGTCATATCAGTCACGATATGACCGGCACCGCCACCGTGAAGATCCGTCACGGGGGAGAGCAGACGGCGGTTGACATCCAAGCTCGGCTGCTGGACCGTGCGCGGCGCTTCGTCCGCGAGAACGGCGCTCACCACGGCCGAGTGGAGCAGATCTTCGAGCTCTGGGAGCGGACCCTGCAGGCCGTCTCCAGCGGAGACCACGAACCGATCGAGCGCGATATCGATTGGGCCATCAAGAAGCGGCTGCTCACCGATGTGGCCGAACGCGGTGGACTTGAGCAGGGCCACCCGAAGCTCGCACAGCTTGATATGGCCTATCACGACGTCCACCCGCGGCGCGGCGTGTTCAACCTCCTGGCCTCCCATGGGCGGGTCAGCACCCAGCTCGATGCAGACCGGATCCAGCAGGCGATCGTCGAGCCGCCCAAGACCACCCGGGCGGCGCTGCGCGGAAGGTTCCTCTCCACGGCCCGCGCGCTAGGTGCCGAGCACACAGTGGACTGGGTGCACCATAAGCTGGTGGACCGCCCGCTGGACGCGCTCATGCTCAAAGATCCGCTCAGCGCAGAGGACCCCCGGGTCGACGGGCTGCTGGGGAAGCTCGGGGATCACGCCGATCGGTTGCGCGAGCAGACTCTCGAGGATCGGAAGCGCCAACAGCTGCCGCTGGCGCTGAGCGAGCGCTATAAGCTGACGGGTCCCCATGAGTTTGCTGAGCCTCCGCTGATCTGACTAACCAGGTATCTGGCCTGTACAGTGCTGGCAGGCCCTGACCGTGTCCTGGTCGCCGTCCAAGTTGAAGGAATATCTGTGCATTCTTCGTTCCGCCGCACCACTGTGGCCCTCTCCGTTCCGGCCGTTCTGCTGCTCTCCTCCTGCTCGGCGGATGGTCTGGGCGATACCGACGCGCTCTCCGGGATTGAACTGCACTACGCCGAGGACGGGACTCCAGAGGTCATCCTCCGCAGCGGGCTGGAACTGGAGGAAGAGGCGTCCCGAGTCATCGACCGCGGCGACGGCGAGGACCTCGACGAGGATCAGATCCTTGAGATCTCTCACGCAGTGGTGGATCCCGCCACCGGAGGTGTCCAGGAGGAGAGCTTCACGGCCGAAGAGCCCTCGATGGTCTTCCTGCCGCAGATGCAGGAGCAGAGTGAGTTCATCTACGAGTCACTGACCGACACCGACCTGACGGTGGGCTCCGAGATCGCGCTCTACGAACCGGCCAATGCTGAATCCGGCGCCGCTGCCACGCTGCTGGTTCTGCGCGTCGAGGGACAGTCCCAGGCCTACGCCGAGGGCGAGACCCAGGACCAGAGCGGAGACCTCCCGGAGATCGAGAACACCGAGGGCGAACGGCCCGAGCTGGCCGGTGAGATCGAAGGGGAGGAGCCCACCGAGGTCACCTCCGAGGTTCTGATCCAGGGCGACGGCGAGGAAGTCAGCGCCGAGGACCAGGTCGTCGTGCGGTATTCCGGATGGAAGTGGTCCGACGGCGAACTCTTCGACTCCAACTGGCCCGAGGACGACGACGCTCCCGACGCCGGTCCCGCAGGCTGGCCGCTCTCCAGCCTCGTCCCCGGATGGGCCGAGGGCCTCGAGGGCAAGCAGGTCGGCTCCCGCGTGCTGATGGTGCTGCCGCCGGAAGCCGGCTACGGCGAGCTCGACGAAGATGCGGAAGAAGGAACTCAGCCAGAGCTGGCGGGAGAGACGCTCATCTTCGTGGTCGACCTGATCGCCTCTGCTGCAGCCCCCGAGGCACAGCCGACGCAGGAGCAGCCGGAGATCTCTGAAGAAGAGATCGAAGAGATGATCGAGCAGATGGAAAGCGAACAGGGCGGCGGCGCCGAGGATGGCGCTGCAGAAGAGTCCAACGGCGATGATTCCACTACCGAAGATTCGAACACCGAAGAGGAGACCGAGTAATGTCTTTCGGCCAGCGCAGCTATGACCGCACCCGTCCCGAGATCGACTTCCCGGGTGACACTCCTCCGGAAGAGCTCGTCATCGAGGAGCTCATCGCCGGTGGTGGACACGCCGTGGAGCCCGGGGACCAGATCTCCTGCCACTACGTCGGTGTCTCCTGGTCCACCGGTGAAGAGTTCGACGCCTCCTGGAACCGCGGCGAGACCCTTGATTTCACCGCCGGCATCGGACAGGTCATCCAGGGCTGGGACCAGGGTCTGATCGGGATGAAGGAGGGCGCTCGTCGTCGCTTCGAGATCCCGCCACACCTGGCCTACGGCGAACAGGGCGCCGGAGCAGCAATCGGTGCCAATGAGACGCTCATCTTCGTGGTGGACCTGGTCAGCGTCCGCAAGGCTGCCTGACCTGACGCTGTGAGCGGTCCGGAGCCTTCCCGCGCCGTGTTCTCTGGCAGCGGGGCGGAGCCAGAGGAGGCCCTGCGCGAGGCTGATGAGCAGGATGTGTTCGCCGACTACGGCGTAGCACGTGCCTTCTCGCTCGCGGCAAGCATTCTCGACGCCGGCCAGGGAGGACTGACCAAGTCAGAGATTCGTGACCGGGTCGAGCACTACCGCTCGCTCGGAGCGGACCAGTCCGAGGACGCCTGGGAGCGACTCTTCAGCAGGGATAAAGACCATCTGCGCAGCAGCGGGATCGCCATTGCGGAACCCGCCACACAGCACGAGGATTACCGCTACCGGATCGACCCCGCGGACTACGGCCTCCCACCCGTGCAACTCAGCGAGGCCGAGACGCTCGTGCTGGCCCGTGCCACCCAGCTCTGGTCCGGCAGCAGAACGCGTTCCTGGCTGGAGCAGGCCAGCTGGGCGCTGGCTGGTCCTGACTCTGACGCTGAGTCACACGCCCCCACTCCCTCCGACGTGCGCGGTTCGGCCCTGGACACGCTGCAGTTCAATCTGGGCAGTGACGAAGAGTTTGATCGATTGACCGAACTCGCCACGTTCAACGCCTTGGATGCCATCGGATTCGCCTATACGGCGCGCGGTGCCGCGGCACCCCAGCCCCGACAGGTGGTGCTGCTCGACTACGCAGCTCGCGGCCACTGGTACCTGATCGGCTACGACCTTGATCGCAGGGCCCGACGGGTCTTTCGTCTCGACCGCATCCACGGTCCCATCACGGAGCTCAAGCCTCAGCCCGTACTGGGCGGGGATGACAGGCAGAGTATCGCCGCCACCAGTGCAGAGTCAGCGCTGCAGAGCCTGAACGCGGTGGAGGATCGTGCAGAGCTCCTTCGAGGTGCGCTCAGCGCCCACGGGCAACCAGCACCGAAGCTTCCGCGTCTGGCACCGAGCACCCCGACCCGGCAGGCAGATCCGGCGCACCGCAAGGTCGAGCGCGTGCTTTCCATGGCGGCCTATCTGCTCAGCTCCGATGGCGTCAGGCCCTCGGAGCTGATGCGACGGCATCAGATCTCGGCCAAACAGCTGCTTAAAGACCTGCTCTCGATCCAGCAGTCTGGCAGCTTCGGTCCAGGACAGTACGGCGAGTTCATCGATGTCCACCCGGCGCCTCCGCTGACCATGCGTGCCTTCACCGACGAGTACCTGGCTGCCGATGAACCCATCACCCTCGCAATGCCGTCCCAGCGCACCGGGGATGTTCTTGCCCGTCCACTGAGTCTCACCAAGCCTGGAGCGCTCTCCCTGCTGATCGCGCTCAATACGATGACCTCTGCCGTCACAATGGGCACAGCCCTCACGATGGACACCGCCGTCACGGTGGACACCGCCGTTGGGGACTCCGAGGAGGTCTGGCAGCCAGCGGCCATGAGCTTGCGTGAGAAGATCACCGCCGTCCTGCCTGCTGGTCTGCAGGCAGCCGCGACCTCGGTGGCGGCGGCGCAGCAGGCACAGACTCGGGAAGCCGAGCAGCTTCGCGCCGCGATCGAGGGCGGTTACTGTGTGGAACTGCGCTACGAAGACGCCTCGGGCAGCAGCACTTGCCGGGTCGTCGAGCCTGCCCAGCTCTATATCGACGGACCGCGGACCTACCTGCAGGCCTATTGCCGGAAGGCTCAGGCGCCCCGAAATTTCCTGAGCTCAAGGATCTTGGCGCAGACCCCGTTGCCACAGGAGCCCATCAGCGAGTTCGCTCGCGAGTTGGCCGTCTCCCCGATAGCACCTCCGCAGGCTCCGCGTGGGGAGGGCGCCTTCGACGTCGTGCTGCGTTTCTCTCCGGCGGCAGCCGCACTGGCGGACCGATATCTTCCGCAGCGGCAGCGTTCCCATGCCGACGGGGCCAGGACCATCTCCACCTGGTTCCACAGCCGCGAGGCACTCATTCGACTGTGTCTGCAGCTTGGCGGAGACGTCAGCGTCCTGGCACCTGCACAGATCCGCGCCGAAGTCTTTGAGAGGGCGCAGACGGAACTGTCTGAACTGCTCGGATGAGTGGCGTACGATTGGCCCCAAGGAAAGGACCTGCGCTATGAATATCACCGGCTGGCAGATTGCGATTATCGCGCTGCTCATCATTTTGCTCTTCGGAGCTCCGAAACTTCCCAAGCTGGCCAAGTCACTGGGCCAGTCAATGCGTATCTTCCGGTCTGAGGTGCGGACCATGAGCGAAGAGTCGAAGAAGAACTCCGACGGCTCAGCGACTCCCGACTCCGATGACCCCACCGATGAGCGCGCTCCCGTCGAAGGCCGTGTGCTCAATCCCAATGACCCCACTGCCGAGCATGGACGCTCCAGTGAGCGGGAGCAGCGGGGAGATTACCGCTAAGCCGCATGGCCACCACGAAGAAGAGGCGCCGCGACCCTGAGCGGACCATGTCGCTCAAGGATCACCTCAGGGAACTGCGCAACCGCCTCATCATCGCCGCCAGCGGCATCATCCTTGGCGCCGTCGCCGGTTTCTTTCTCTACGACTGGCTCTTCCAGGTGCTTGCCGAGCCCATCCTCGGGTACGAGGTGGATGGTCAGTTGGCAGAGATCGCTTTCAACACCGTGGGCGGCCCGCTCGACCTGATGATCCGGCTCTCGCTCTTTGTGGGCTTCGTGGTCTCCTCGCCCATCTGGCTCTACCAGATATGGGCGTTCATCATGCCTGGGCTGAAGAAGACCGAGAAGCGCTACGCGATCGGATTCATCGCTGCCTCGGTGCCGCTGTTTCTCGGTGGGATCGTGGGAGCTTACAGCGTGCTGCCCCAGGCCATCGATTTCTTCTTCGCACTGAACCCAGCGGGCACCTCGAACCTGATCAATCCGGACGTGTACTTCACCTTCGTGCTGCACCTGTTCCTGGCCTTCGGCATCGCCATGGTCATACCGGTGGTGCTGGTGGGGATCAATATGATGGGACTGGTCTCCGGCCGTCAGGTGCTCAAGGCCTGGCGCGGAGTCATCATGCTGATCGCCGTGATCTCTGCCTTGGCGGCCCCCGGCGGCGATGCGGTCAGCATGTTCTTCATCGCCCTGCCGCTGACCTTCCTCTTCGGCGTGGCCATCCTGCTGTGTCTGCTCAATGACAAGCGCCGCGGCAAGCGCGAGGCGGCCGAAGACGCCGAGATGGAACTGCTGATCCAGGACTGACCTGGTGATCCCGCCTCTCTCACACTCTGTCGCATGCCTGTGCCATGTCCCATGGTTATCTCCGTCCACAACGGTGGGACATGGCACAGGCATGCGATGAACCGAGGTTCAGCGCGAAGCCAGGTGCGCTCAGCCCTGAGCTGCCGCCTGCGCGCGAAGACTCCGCAGCAGATGATCCTGTTCCTCGATCATCAGCCGGCGCAGGGCCGCGGGTGCCTCAGAGTGATCCTGGAGCCAGCGCTGGGTCTGCACAGCCACGGGATGTTCCTCCGGCTCCTGGCCCGCCTCGAGGTCCTGAGATCCCGGAAAGAGCCCTGAGATCACTCGTGTGGCCTGCCCCTGACTCATCCGCTCCCACACGCCGGTCAGCGCCTCGAAATAGGCCTGCGTATGACCCTCGACCACCGCGGCAGTCACGGGATCTGCGGCCACGGTGAAGCCGTCCACCGTTGCGGTGAGATGGTCATTGGAGAGTTCCTGACCTGAGTCGTCTCTTCCCGCCAGTGCCTGCTCAAAGGCTGATTCCTTGACTCGACGGTCTGGCCGCGCGGCCGCTGCGAAGCGATGCGCAATCCTTGCCCGAGCAGTGGTCTTCGCCGAGAGCTCCGCCTCCAGGTGGCTGGGCTGCACCCGGCCGTGCGCGCTGAGTGCCTGCAGGAAGGCCCAGCGCAGCTCCTCATCGATCCGCAGCCCGGAGATCCCGTGGTCCTCCGCGCCGCCGTCGAGCAGCGCCTCCAGCAGCTCCAGCTGCGAATCCTCATGCAGCGAGAGGGCGGCCAGCGTGCGTGCCATGGCCCGCTGGTGATCCCCACCCGAGAGGGTCGTGAGCTGTCCGGCCAGGGTCGCGGCGAGCTCCCGCTGCAGCGCGGGCCGCTCCTTGGCAGGTGTGTAGCGCTCCAGTGCGGTCAGAGACTGCCGCAGCAGCCCCTGGACGACGACGATCTCATCGATGCCCAGGCCCAGCTGCGCAACAGCTGCGATGAAGCGCCGAGCTGGCAGCTCGCCGTCGCGCACCATCGACCACAGGGCGGCCCAGACGGTGGCCCGTGCCAAGGGATCGGCCACCGGATAGGTCAGCACCGCGGCCACGGACTCCGCATCGAGGCTGAGCTTGGCGTAGGTCAGATCGTCCTCATTCGGCAGCACCAGTCGGGGGACTCCCGCCGGCACCTGAAGCCCCGGGACCGCAGTGAGTCCCTCGGGGGCGGCGGGGTCGAGGAAGGCCTCCTGGGCGGCGTGCAGCTCGAGGGTCCCGCTGCTCTGCTCAAGCACGTGGACACCCACCCGGACCTTATGCGGGCGCGAGACTGACTCGCCGGTCGCGGGGTCGACACCCTGTTCGCGCACCGCCACGGCGTTCTGGGGACCTGTCAGCTCGGCGGAGAGCACCGGTACGCCGGCGGTCTGCAGCCAGGCACGTGCCCAGTCGTCCTTATTCTGACCGGTGACTTCTTCGAGCACGGTCAGGAAGTCACCCAGCGAGGCGTTGCCGAAGGCGTGACGTGCGAAGTAGCGCTGCGCCGCTTCGCGGAACGCCCCCCGGCCGGCGTAGGCGGCCAGCTGCTTGAGCACCGAGGCGCCCTTGGCATAGGTGATGCCGTCGAAGTTCTGATCCGCCGCCTCCAGGTCGCCGATATCCGCGACGATGGGGTGCGTAGTGGGGAGCTGGTCCTGCACATAGGCCCAGGCCTTGCGGCCGTTGGCAAAGGAGATCCAGGACGTGGTCCAATCGGTGGCCTCGTCCACGGCCAGGGAGCCCATGTAGTCGGCGAAAGATTCCTTCAGCCACAGGTCATCCCACCAGTTCATGGTCACCAGATCGCCGAACCACATATGCGCCATCTCATGCATCAGGGTGTTTGCCCGGGTCTCATACTGAGCTTCCGTGGCGGCGGTGTCGAAGACATACTTCTCGGTGAAGGTCACCAGGCCGGGGTTCTCCATCGCCCCCAGGTTGTACTCCGGGACGAAGACCTGATCGTACTTTCCCCAGGGATAGGGGTAGCCGAACTCGGTGTGGAAGAAGTCCAGGCCGCGGCGGGTCAGGTCCAGGAGAGCCTCGGCGTCGAAATGTTCGGCCAGCGAGGCCCGGCAGAGCACCCCGAGCGGCACCTCTACTGCTGGTTTGCCTGCCACGCCGCCGCTGTAGTGGCCCTCCACGAGGTGGTAGGGACCGGCAAGCAGGGCGGTGATATAGGAAGACATGCGGGGTGTCTCGGCGAACTGTACGCGGACCAGCTTCTGCTGGGTCGCGGCCTCGTCGCCCGCCACGCTCACACCCTCGACGCTCAGGCTCTCGCGCGAGAGCTCAGTCCCATTGGAGCGCAGCTGCCAATCCTGCGGTCCGATGAGCGAGAAGCTGAACACAGCCTTCAGATCCGGCTGCTCGAAGACGGGAAAGACTCGGCGCGAATCGGCAGGTTCGTACTGGGTGTAGAGGTAGACCTGGCCATCCGTTGGGTCTACGAACCGGTGGAGACCCTCGCCGGAGCGGGAGTAGCGGGAGGTGGAGGTGATCTCCACGGTGTTCTCCGCCTGCAGATCTGGCAGCAGTATCCGCGCTGGCCCCACGTGGGTTGTGACATCCAGGGCGGTTCCGTTGAGCGTCAGGCTCTCGACAGAGGCCCCCAGATGATCCAGGAAGGTGCTTGAGCCAGTCTCGGCAGCGGTGAATCGGATAGTGGTGCGGACCGGGTAGGTGGCAGCAGAGCTGTCGGGGGCACCACGCAGGTCAACCTCGACCGTGTAGTGCTGCACATCGAGCAGGGCACCGCGCTGGGCGGCTTCCTCCCGGGTGAGATTCTCGACATCGGCACGGGGGAAGGGCAGCGCAGAATTCATCCTACTATTCAAGCAGAAGCCGGCTCAGTCGTCAGCCGAGCCGGCTCTGCCTGTCGTTGCCTGATCTGCGCTCACCCGGACTTCGGGCATCCTCTCGGCGGTTGCTTTATCTCCGGTTGAGCTACTTGCGCCGCGCGTGGACGAGCTTCTCATCCACCGGTGCCTCCGGGGAGGCCCGCAGTGCGCGGTAATACTCCATGGACTCATCCTGCCGCCGCTGTTCGGAGCCCGAGGTGATCTCCATGCGCACGTGCTCGGGGGAGTAGCCGAAGGAGTCAACGATGTCCTGGGCGTGGGGCCGCAGCCGCGCCAGCAGCCGGTTCACGTATGGGCTCAGCGTGCGGGCCCGCTGGGAAGAGATCCGACCGTGGAGCAGGTACCAGTCCAGGGTGTCTTCGATCTTGGTCAGCGCGTAGAGGTCCCGGAGCCAGGTCATGATCTGTTCGGTGCCGGGATCGCTGACCTTCTCGAGCGCCTCGGTGAAGGACTCCCAGAGCAGCAGGTCCGCGTGAGCCTTGGCGGCGTTGATGATCTCGTACTGGTGTTCGTTGAAGATCTCCGCCTGCTTCGCCGCGGGCAGCTTCGAGGCTGAGCGCAGCTCCCCGGCGACGTCGATGACCATCTGCCGGGAACGGTCGGTGAGCAGCTGGCGCTGCACGTCGGGCTGCTTGAACCAGTTGGCGCTGCGGCGTTCGTCTCCGGTGTCCTGCACGGACTGGTACGCCCGCCGCAGGCCGAAGCGGTTCATGACGGTGGACTGTGCCTGGTTGGCCACGTAGCGGGAGAGCACCCCGAAGTCGGCGCCCTTGAACTCGGCGGCGTAGTCGCTGAGCAGCCGCTTGGCCACGAGCTGGAGCAGGACGTTGTTGTCACCTTCGAAGGTGACGTAGACGTCGAGGTCGGCGCGCAGGGAGACCAGCCGGTTCTCGGAGATGAAGCCGGCACCGCCGCAGGCCTCGCGGGCCTCCTGCAGGGTGTCCAGCGCATGCCAGGTGGTCACGGACTTGATTGCGGCGGCGAGGGTCTCCAGCTCCTGTCGGTTCTCATCGGAGTCGTCCTTGCCGGAGAACACGTCATCGAGCTTGACCAGCAGGTTCTCGTGGGCGAAGTTCGCGGCGAAGGTGGTGGCCAGGCGGGGGAGCAGTCGACGCTGGTGCAGCTGGTAGTCCAGCAGCACCTCTTCCTCGATCGTGGAGGAGGCGTTGAACTGGCGGCGCTGGTTGCCGTAGGTGACCGCCCCGATCAGGGCCAGCTTCGAGGCTGCCACCGAGGCGCCGGTGAGTGAGACCCGGCCCTGCACCAGGGTGCCGAGCATCGTGAAGAAGCGCCGGCCGGGGGAGTCGATCGGTGAGCTGTAGGTTCCATCGGCCGCGACGTCGCCATAGCGGTTGAGCAGGTTGGTGCGTGGCACCCGGATGTTATCGAAGGTGAAGCAGCCGTTGTCGACTCCGTTGAGGCCACCCTTCTGTCCCTCATCGGTGATGGTGATGCCTGGCAGTGCCTTGCCGTCGTCGCCGCGGATATTGGTGTAGATGCAGTGCACCCCGTGGTTGACCCCGTTGGTGATGAGCTGCGCAAAGACGACGGCGTCCTTGGCATCGTTCGCCGCGTTGCCGAGGTAGCGCTTGGTGGCCGCGGGGAAGGGGGTGTTGATGATGAACTCTTCCGTGGCCGGGTCGTAGGTCGCGGTGGTGCCGATGGAGGCCACATCTGAGCCGTGTCCGAACTCGGTCATCGCGAAGGCTCCTGGAGCCCGGAGGTCCATGGTGGCGGGGAGGAACCGACGGTGGTGCTCCTCGGATCCAAGGTGCAGCACCGCGGCGGCGAAGAGGCCCCACTGCACGCCGGCCTTGATCTGAAGTGAGGGATCAGCGGTGACCAGCTCCTCGAAGGCGGCGATATTGGCGCCGTGGGCATCGGAGCCGCCGAACTCCTTCGGGAAGGCCCGGTGGACGGCGCCGTCCTCGGCCAGTCGGGCCATCTGCTCGAAGACCCGCTCGCGGTGATCCTCCTTGGACAGACCCTCAACCTTGTGGAAGGCAGAGTCTTTGAGCAGCTCACGTGCCTGACGCCGGGTGTCCGCCCAGTGTCCGAGCAGCACGTCCTCCATCACCTTCTTGTCCACACGGGCAGAGTCGGTGGAATCGATGGCTTCGATCGGGTCGGTGACCGGGTGGTGTGACATGAGGTCTCCTCAGACTGTGGTTAGAGCGTCAAGCGCACGGGGTGATCAGCACCGGTTCTTCGGTGGGAGGTGATCAGTGATCCTGCACACAAAATAGTCTATGATACTGACCAGTAACAAATGCAAGACCTGCCGGAGAGACACATAGCGCTCACGAACCGGCAGGGACCTGCACCACCGATCCAGGAGTAAGTTCCATGAGTGCACAGACCATCCGCGACGCCGTCATCATCGGCGGAAATCGCATCCCCTTCGCCCGCGCCCACACTGCATACGCCACCTCCGGGAATCAGGACATGCTGACCTCCACGCTGAACGGACTGGTTGCCCGCTTCGGTCTGCAGGGTGAACAGATCGGCACAGTGGCTGCCGGTGCAGTGATGAAGCACTCGAAGAACTTCAACCTCACCCGCGAGTCAGTGCTGGGAACCCCACTGGACCCGAAGACTCCGGCCTTTGACGTGCAGATGGCCTGTGCCACAGGCATGGAAGCCATCGGCTCCATGGCGAACAAGATCAAGCTCGGCCAGATCGATTCAGCCATCGCCGGCGGGGTGGACTCCATCTCGGACGCCCCCATCGTGGTCACCGACGAACTCCGCGGGATCCTGATGGAGGCCAACCGTGCCAAGACGCTGAGCCAGCGCCTCAAGGCGCTGTCCAAGATTCGTCCAGCCCACCTGGCACCACAGGCCCCCGGGGTCAACGAGCCGCGCACCGGAATGTCAATGGGTGAGCACATGGCCATCACCGCCCACGCCTGGGGGATCACTCGTCAGGAACAGGACGAGCTTGCACTGGCCAGCCATAAGAACCTCGCAGCTGCCTATGAGCGCGGGTTCTTCGATGACCTGGTGACCCCGTTCAAGGGAGTGAGCCGGGACAACAACATGCGGGCGGACTCCACGCTGGAGAAGCTGGGCAAGCTCTCGCCGGTCTTCGGGCGCGACCTTGGGTCTGAGGCGACGATGACCGCGGCGAACTCCACCGCGCTCACCGATGGCGCCTCTGCGGTGCTGCTGGGCTCGGAGGAATGGGCAGATCAGCATGACCTGCCGAAGCTCGCGAACTTCATCGACTACGAGGAGGGCGCAGTGGACTTCGTCGACGGCGCCGAGGGCCTCCTGATGGCCCCTGCCTACGCCGCTGCCCGGATGCTCAAGCGCAATAACCTCAGCTTTGAGGACTTCGAGTACCTCGAGATCCACGAGGCGTTCGCCTCCACCGTGCTGGCGCAGATCAAAGCGTGGGAGTCCGCGGAGTTCTGCAAGAACAAGCTCGGCCTCGATTCCGCTCTGGGAACCATCGATCGCAGCAGGCTCAATGTCAACGGCTCCTCGCTCGCGGCTGGACACCCCTTCGCCGCCACCGGTGGTCGGATCGTCGCCTCGCTGGCCAAGGCGCTTCACGGCAAGCCCGGCAAGCTGGGCTTCATCTCGGTCTGTGCGGCCGGCGGCCAGGGCATCACCGCGATCATCGAAGGACGGTAAACGCTTCATGGCTAAAGATCTCTACACCGATTTCGTCAACACCGGCATCGGACGCAAGCTCACCAGGAGCCTCGGGCTGCCGCAGCCGGCAAAGCTTCGCCGCTACCGTCCGGGGCGCAGGCTCGTGGAGGGCCCCGTCGTCGTCCTCGGGAATTCCCCTGCCGCTTCGGCGCTCGCAGAACGTCTGCTGGACTGGGATGTAGACGTCCGTCGGCATATCGGCCCGAAGGAGAAAGTCGCGGGGATCATCGCCTGCCTCGACTCCGTCTCCACACCTGCTGATCTGAGCACCACTGTGCTGGAACTCGGGTCGCTGCTCAAACAGCTCATGAGCTCGGGTCGGGTCATCACGGTCCTCCGGGACCCTGCCGGAAGCGCAGATCCAGCCACTCGGGCCGCCCGCTCTGCAGTACAGGGGCTCACCCGGTCCACGGCTCACGAGATGCGCGCCGGAGGCACTGCCAATGGGATCGTGCTCGCCGATGAACTCGACGCCTCGGCGCCCGGTGCGGCAGGGGCCCTGCGGTTCCTGCTCTCCGGACGTTCGGCATTCATCTCTGGCCAGTTCATCTCGGTGGACAGCGTCAACGGCGCACTGCCGGAGAACTGGGACCGTCCGCTGCAGGGTCAGGTCGCGGTCGTGACCGGTGCCGCGCGCGGCATCGGCGCCTCCATCGCACGCACCCTGCGCCGCGATGGTGCCGCGGTGATAGCGGTGGATATCCCGGCGGCCGGGGAGCAGCTGGCTGCCGTCGCCAATGAGGTCTCCGGTACCGCGCTGCAGCTCGACATCACCTCCACGGATGCGGGGGAGCGCATCCTGGCCCATGCGGCGCAGCACTACGGCCAGCTCGACATCGTGGTGCATAACGCCGGCATCACGCGGGACAAGCTGCTGGTCAACATGGACGAGTCCCGGTGGAACTCGGTGATTGCGGTCAATATCGAGTCCCAGCTGCGGATGAACCGCGCGTTCCTGGCCTCGGAGCTCTTCAATGCCGAGGCCAAGGGTCGTTTCGGGATGGGTCCGCGCATCGTCTCGCTGGCCTCGACCTCCGGTATCGCGGGAAACCGCGGGCAGACCAACTACGCCGCCTCGAAGGCAGGTGTCATGGGAATGGTCGCCGCGACCTCGGCGCAGCTGGTTTCCCGGCACGGCACCATCAACGCTGTGGCACCAGGATTCATCGAGACCGAGATGACCGCGAAGATTCCCTTCGCCACTCGTGAGGTGGCTCGTCGGTTGAATTCGCTGAATCAGGGCGGGCTTCCGGTGGATGTCGCTGAGACCATCGCGTTCCTGTCATCGCCCCAGGCCGGTGGCACCTCAGGGTTGACCCTGCGGGTATGCGGCCAGAACCTCGTGGGGGCCTGAGCCATGGTCACCAGAATCGAGCTCCCCACGCTGGGCGGTCTCTACGGCCGCGCCGCCCTGGGTGCCGTGCGCGCCAAGCTCGGCGCAAAGTCCTCGGTGACGTCACTGCCGCAGGAGGCAGTGCTCGCCAGGCATCCCGGTGTCAGCGCCGAGCAGGCGGAGAGCTACCGTCACCTGTTCGGCGGTGAAACCTTCGACGGCGCACACCGGTCCTCGCTGCCCTCCGTGCTGGTGCACATCATCGGCTTCCCCGTGCAGATGGCGCTGATGTCTCGTGCAGACTTTCCGCTGCCGCTCATGGGACTGGTCCATCTCTCAAATGAGGTGGAGCACCGAGCGCCAGTCACGGTGGATCAGCCAGTGCAGATCCTGGTCCGAGCGGAGAACCTCAGGGCGCACCGGCGGGGCACCCAGGTGGACATCGTGGTGAGTGTGCTTGAGGACTCCGCCGACGCTGACACTCTTGACGATCAGCAGCTGCTCTGGCGCGGGGTCTCCACCTACCTCAGCCGCGGGATCTATCTCGCGGGACGGGTGGAGGAGACCGAATCCGGCACGAAGGAGTTCACTCCACCGGTGAAGACAGCAACCTGGCGACTGGGCCCTGGTGCAGGACGTGCCTATGCCGCGGTCTCGGGGGACTACAACCCGATCCATGTCTCCACGCTCGGAGCCAAGGCGCTCGGCATGCCGGCTGCCATCGTCCACGGAATGTACTCCGCCGGACGCATGCTGGAGGGTCGTGAACCCGAAGCGGCCGGTCACCGCTGGTCCATCACCTTCGAGGCACCCATCACGCTGCCGGGGACAGTTGCCCTTGCCGCCGAGAAGACGGACGCGGAGACCACGGGCTTCAGCGGATGGAACCCGCGGAAGGCACGGCGTCATTTCCACGGTGAGCTTCACCAGAGCTGACGGACCCGCAAGGCCGATAAGCTAGCAGCATGGCTTCACAGCGGGCAGGGACACAGCGCAGCGGTGCAGGCCGCGGTGCGAAGAAGGCCGACGGCTCAGACTTTCGCACCGTGGAACCTGCGCCGCTGATCCTGCTCAAGGGTGGGGAAGACTACCTTGCGAGCCGTGCCCTCGATCGCGTGAAACGCGCTCTGCGCGCCGAGCACCCCGAGCTCGAATACACCCGGCTAGATGCCTCAGCTGCGGCACCGGGGGAGCTGCTCACAGTTGCCTCACCCTCGCTCTTCGGTGAGCCGCGCCTGATCCTTGCCGAGGACCTCTCCGCGATGAACGACACCTTCCTCGCTGACGCCCTGGCATATCTGGAAGAGGACACTGCCGATGTCACCCTGGTGATGCGCCACAGCGGCGGCAACCGCGGCAAGAAGCTCCTGGATCTGCTGGCCAAACGTGCAGTGGTGGTCGACTGCGCCGGGGTCAAGAACGACAATGACAAGCTCGACTTCGTGCGCCGTGAATTTCGTGCCGCCGGACGAGAGATACACGCCGACGGCGCGCGGGCGCTCGTCGCGGCGGCCGGCTCCACGCTCTCAGACCTCGGGGGTGCCTGCCAGCAGCTCATGCGGGACATCAATGGAGACATCACCGAGGAACACGTGGATCGCTATCACGGCGGCCGCGTGGAGGCCACAGCCTTCAAGGTTGCAGATGCCGCTTTCGAGGGCCGGCAGGATGTGGCGACTCGCCTCTACCGGCATGCGATCGCCACTGGAGTCTCACCCATCGCGGTGACCGCGGCCCTGGCCCGCAAGGCCCGGCATATCGCAGCACTGGTGGATCACCGCGGCAGCCCCGCCGCGCTGGCAGCCACCCTGGGAGCGCCACCCTGGCAGCTCCAGCAGGTGGCGGAGACCGCGCGGCGCTGGCAGCCGCAGCGCGCGGCCGAGGCCATCGAAGCCGTGGCGAGGGCCGATGCCGAAGCCAAAGGTGCATCGAGGACCCCGGAATACGCCGTGGAACGTGCCATCACCGCCATTGCCTCAGCAGTTGGGCGCTGAGCCACGCCGTCGCTCGGTAGAACGCAAGTAGCTTCTCTGTTAGCATTTATACCCAGTGTCTGGGGTTCGAAAGAGCCCCAAAGCCCTGCGGCAGTAAGTCCCGCACAATCCTGAGCCCTCTACCTCAATGGATCTGTGCAATCGCCATGGCAACCCCACGCCACCGAAGTCTGTCTGCTGCCGACAAACAGGGATATGCCCTCACGACCAGTGAACTCAGACAGAAAGACTACTCGTGGCCAATATCAAGTCCCAGAAGAAGCGCATCCTCACCAACGAGAAGGCGCGCCAGCGCAATGCGGGTGTGAAGTCCCAGCTGCGCACCGCCATCAAGAAGGTCCGCAACGCAGTTGCCGCCGGTGACAAGGACGCAGCCGTCGCAGCCAACCGCGAGGCGGCTCGCAAGCTCGACAAGGCCGTCTCCAAGGGTGTCCTGCACAAGAACAACGCTGCCAACCGCAAGTCCGGTCTGGCCGCCCGAGTCAACGCTCTCTAGAGCCTGACTCTCACGAACCTCCGCTCGTCCTGAGCGATCAGACGGGGGCCCTGCGCACTGCGCGGGGCCCCCGTTCTTCTATCACGACCCAGGTTCCCGCTCATCGCTGAGGCGACGAGAGCGTTCAGGCGGGACCGGGTCAACCGCAACCATGGGACAATGGACTGCCTGAGCAGCTCACTGCCCGGCGTCTCGAGAAGCAAAGGACCCCCACTACCGTGTCTCCGAAGGCCCGCACCAGGCAGGTGCCCGCCGCAACTGATCCAAGTGCCATCCGGAACTTCTGCATCATTGCGCATATCGACCACGGCAAGTCCACGCTCGCAGACCGCATGCTGCAGCTCACCGGTGTGGTCCAGGCCCGCGATATGAAGGCCCAGTACCTGGACCGCATGGCCATCGAACGCGACCGCGGCATCACGATCAAGTCCCAGGCTGTGCGCATGCCATGGGAGCTCGACGGGCAGACCTACGCCTTCCACATGATCGACACTCCGGGCCACGTGGACTTCTCCTATGAGGTCTCCCGCTCATTGGCCGCCTGTGAAGGTGCGCTGCTGCTGGTCGACGCCGCTCAGGGCATCGAGGCGCAGACCCTCGCGAACCTCTACCTGGCCATGGAGCATGATCTCAAGATCATCCCCGTGCTGAACAAGATCGATCTTCCCTCCGCGCAGCCCGAAAAGTACGCCGAAGAGATCGCCCACCTCATCGGCTGCGAACCCGAGGACGTGCTGCGGGTCTCCGGCAAGACCGGTGACGGCGTGGAGGAGCTGCTGGACAAGATCGTCGCGGAGATCCCCGCCCCACAGGGCGACGCCGACGCTCCAGCCCGCGCCATGATCTTCGACTCCGTCTATGACACCTACCGCGGCGTGGTCACCTTCGTCCGCGTGGTCGACGGCAGCCTCGGGCATCGCGAGAAGATCAAGATGATGTCCACCGGTGCCACTCACGAGCTGCTCGAGATCGGCGTCTCCTCCCCGGAGCCCGAGCGCACCAAGGGGCTCGGTGTGGGTGAGGTGGGCTACCTGATCACCGGCGTGAAGGATGTCCGGCTCTCCAAGGTCGGCGACACCGTCACCGCGCAGAACCGGCCGGCCGAGGAGATCATCGGCGGCTACGACGATCCTTCCCCCATGGTCTTCTCCGGACTCTTCCCGCTGGATGGCTCTGACTTCCCGGTGCTGCGTGAGGCGCTCGAGAAGCTGCAGCTCAACGACGCGGCGCTGAACTTCGAGCCCGAGACCTCCACCGCACTGGGCTTCGGCTTCCGCGTAGGCTTCCTGGGCCTGCTGCACCTGGAGATCACCCGCGAACGCCTGGAGACCGAGTACAACCTCGATCTGATCTCCACCGCGCCGAATGTGGTCTATGAGGTCACCGCCGAGGACGGCGAGGTCCACCGCGTGACCAACCCTTCGGAGTTCCCCGAGGGCAAGGTCACGGAGATTCGCGAGCCGATCGTGGATGCCACGGTCATCGTGCCCGCCGAGTTCATCGGTCCGGTCATGGAGCTCTGCCAGTCCCGGCGCGGCACCATGGAAGGGATGGACTATCTCTCCGCGGAGCGCGTGGAGATCCGCTATAAGATGCCGCTGGCCGAGATCGTCTTCGACTTCTTCGACCAGCTCAAGTCCCGCACCAAGGGCTACGCCTCGCTGAACTGGCAGGGCACCGGCCAGCAGGCAGCCGACCTGGTCAAGGTCGATATCCTGCTCCAGGGTGACCAGGTCGACGCGTTCTCCGCGATCACCCACCGGGATTCCGCCTACGCCTACGGGGTCAAGATGGCGTCAAGGCTCAAGGAGCTCATCCCGCGCCAGCAGTTCGAAGTCCCCATCCAGGCAGCCATCGGCTCGCGGATCATTGCGCGCGAGAATATCCGCGCCATCCGCAAGGACGTGCTCTCCAAGTGTTATGGCGGCGACATCAGCCGTAAACGCAAGCTGCTGGAGAAGCAGAAGGAGGGCAAGAAGCGCATGAAGATGGTGGGTACCGTTGAAGTGCCGCAGGAAGCCTTCATCGCCGCGCTGTCCTCGGATGAGGACGCCGGCAAGGAGAAGGCCGGGAAGAAGTAGGAATTGCCCTCCACACTTCCGCTCGGCGACCCGGTCCCCGCTGACGGCGGCTTCCCGCTGCCCGTCCAGCATGCTTTGCCTGCCCGCGCTTCGGTGCCCTTCGGGCTCTACGTCCATATCCCGTTCTGCAGCGTGCGGTGCGGCTATTGCGACTTCAACACCTATACCGCCGAGGACCTCGGTCCAGGAGCGTCCCAGGTCTCCTATCCAGACACCTTGATCTCCGAACTCGTCTTCGGGCGCGCGGTCTTGGATTCCATGGGCGCACCTGAACGGCCTCTGGACACGGTCTTCTTCGGCGGCGGGACACCCACGCTGCTCCCGGCCGCAGAGCTGGCCCGAATCCTGGGTCGCGCTAGGGAGCTCTTCGGCTTCCGGGTTGACGCAGAGATCACCACCGAGGCAAACCCCGACACCATCACCGTAGAGACGGCCCAGGTCTTGGCAGATGCCGGTTTCACCCGGCTCAGCCTCGGTATGCAGTCCGCCGTGCCGCATGTGCTCAAAACCCTCGACCGTACCCATGACCCCGCAAATGTGGAACGCGCAGTGCATGCCGCGCGTGCGGCCGGGCTCCAGGTGAGCCTGGATCTGATCTCGGGGACACCGGGGGAGAGCCTGGAGGATTGGCGCACCAGCCTCGCCCACGCGGTGGCCCTTCAGCCGGACCACATCTCGGCCTACTCGCTGATCATCGAGGATGGCACTGCCATGGCGTCGAAGATCAAGCGCGGGGCGCTGCCCGATATCGACCCGGATGACCAGGCCGATAAGTATCTGATCACCGATGAGGTGCTCGGAGCTGCCGGATTCGGCTGGTATGAGGTCTCAAACTTCTCTACTAGTGGGCAGACACGCTCGGAGCACAATCTGAACTACTGGTTGGACTCGGATTGGTGGGGAGCCGGGCCTGGCGCGCACTCCCATATGGCGGGCCTGCGCTGGTGGAATGTGAAGCACCCTGCGGCCTATGCCCAGCGGCTCAGCAGTGGCGCGACCCCCGGACACGGCCGTGAACTCCTAGCTGACGAGGACAAGGTCCTCGAGTACCTGATGCTGCGGCTCCGGCTTGCCGAGGGACTCGACGTCGCCGAATATAACGCTCTCCCCGAGCTGGCACGGACGCAGGGCGACACAATCTCGGCTGTGGCACTGAGCTCGCTGGTACAGGACGGTCTGATCGAGCTCGAGGCAACGACACCCACTCCGGCATACCCACAGGGACGAGCGGTGCTGACTCTGCGAGGCAGGCTCCTGGCCGACGCGGTCACGCGCCGGCTCGTTCCCTGAGCGTCCTAGTGGATGAGGCGGAGGTTCATAGGGTAGCGGTACGGGCGTCCCTTATTGCACTGGATGCCGGCGACAAGCCCTGAGATCGTCATGAAGACCCAGAGAAGCACCGCAATGATCCCAAAGACCCAGCCGATGGCGGGGACAAGGGCCAGGATGTAGCAGGCAAGCATCACCGCCGTGACCGGGAGGGTGAAGTTCAGCGCCTCCTTGGACTCCTGGGCGGTGAAGGGTCCGCGGTCGCGGTAGACCAGATATACGGCAAGCGCCGGGAAACATCCGATCAGAGCGCCGAAATGGGCCAGCGTGGCCCAGCGACGGTCCTCGGCCGGTGTCAGGGGCGGAGCGGCGGCAGCAGAACCCTTCAGGCGTGCAGAATTCTCCGAGCGCGCATACTGCCGCGGCCGGTCGTTCTGTGAGTTCTGATGATGCGCCACTAAACCTCCGTCATTCGGGTGTCGGATTCTAAAGACACCTACCCGTTCCAGGTGAGAATTCTAGTCAATCTCCCTGGATGGAGACTGGTCACAGTGCGCGTGTCGGCATCCTGATCTGCGTCACGTCCCAGCGGCGGCTCATCACTGCGTCACGGTGACAAAGTCGATGAGCTCCTCCACCCGCCCCAAGAGGGAGGGTTCCAAGTCCGCATAGCTCTTGACCTGGCCGAGGATGCGCTTCCAGCCGTGAGCAATATCGCGCTGCTGTGAGTGGGGCCAGCCGAGCGACTTGAGCGTGCCGACCTTGATGTCTTCGCTGCGCGGAATGGTGGGCCATGCCTGAAGTCCGAGCAGATGCGGCTTCACCGCCTGCCACACGTCCACATAGGGGTGTCCGAGCACCAGGATGTTCCCCTGGGCTCCTGCCATCTGCATGGCCTCTCGGGCGATGCGTGTCTCCTTCGACCCAGGAACCAGGTGGTCGAGCAGCACACCAACACGGCGCTGTGGTCCCGGTTGGAACTCCCGAATCGCACCGACAAGATCATCGGCTCCATGCAGGGGCTCCACCACGATCCCCTCGATGCGAAGATCCTCACCCCAGACCTTCTCGACCAGCTCGGCGTCGTGGGTTCCCTCGACCCAGATGCGTGAGGCCCGAGCCACCCTCGCAGGGGCATTGGCCACTGCCACGGATCCCGAAGCAGTCCGCGTGGGTGCGGCAGCGGCGGCGCGCGGCGTCGGGGGAGTCAGCTCGACAGGCTCACCCTCATAGAGGAACCCGTGTCCCAGGGGGAAGGAGCGCACCTTTCCCCGGCGATCCTCGAGGCTCACGACTCGCACACCACCTGCCGCCTCCACCGAGACGACGGCGCCCACCCAGCCAGACTCGACCTCTTCGATCACCGTGCCGTAGTCAGCGGGCAGCGTGGCCACCTGGCGGTACTGCGAGGAGCGCAGTGAATTCAGGTCCTGGGCACCCCATCCCTGTGGGGAGGAGGAACGCCATTCGGGGAAGTGAGAAGCACTCATGGACACCATTGTAGAATTAGCACTTGTACTCGAAGAGTGCCAGATGTTCAGGAGGCGCGAAGCTTACATGTCAGACACCCGTCGACTGCAGGTTCTGCGTGCAATCGTGGAGGACTACGTCCAGACCCGGGAGCCAGTAGGTTCTCGGGCACTGGTGGAGCGTCATGACCTGGAAGTCTCACCGGCGACCATCCGCAACGATATGGCTCACCTCGAGGAGGAGGGTCTGATTGCGGCACCGCACACCTCGGCCGGTCGTATCCCCACGGATCTGGGCTACCGACGTTTCGTGGACAAGATCACCGAGGTTCGTCCGCTGACCTCGGCAGAGCGGCGCGCCATGGACACGCTTGTCGAGTCTGCAGACGATACCGACACCATGCTCGAACACACTGTGCGCCTGCTTGCGATGCTCACGAACCAGGTGGCCGTGATCCAGCACCCGCAGCACTCCACCGCAAAGATCCGCCATATCGACGTCGTCTCGATGTCCTCGCATAAGGCCCTGACGATCGTGATCCTCTCCTCGGGCAAAGTGGAGCAGCGTATGGTCACCCTTGCAGATTCGATCGGAGATGACTCCCTCCACCGCATCGGCCAGGTGCTCTCCACCGAGCTCTACAATCGATCCATCTCGGTCCTCCCCTTGCCCACGGATCTGCTGATCAACCGGGTGGAACCTGTCCTGCGTCCCACGATGGCCGTCATCGCCCAGGCGGTGGAGACCATCCTGGAATCGGGCAGGGTGGATCGCATCATCATGGCCGGGACTGCTAACCTCGCCAGGTCGGGCCGCGACCTTGGTCCTTCCATCGGTCCCATCCTTGAGGCACTTGAGGAACAAGTCGTGCTGCTTCGGCTGTTGACAGAGATGGAGCAGGACCGGCGAGGTCTTTCGATCCGCATCGGTCACGAGACTAGTCACGACTCACTGATTGAGACTGCCGTCGTCGCTGCTGAATATGGCACTCATGCGGGAGCCGAAGGCGCCAAGCTCGGCGTCGTCGGACCGACCCGTATGGATTACGGCTCCACTATGTCCGCGGTACGCGCCATGGCGCGCTACCTGTCCCGAATTCTTTCCGAAGGGTGAACGTCTACGAAGATGGCGACTGACTACTACGAGGCGCTCGGCGTTAGCCGCTCCGCCTCGACCGATGAGATCAAAAAGGCTTACCGCAAGCAGGCCCGCAAGCTCCACCCGGATG
>Ga0265797_10001479_pt1 | contig 41210 bp, 26 predicted proteins | sample P2T30metagenome_FD_192433 | JGI IMG/M metagenome (GOLD analysis project Ga0265797, IMG submission 192433) | Plant litter microbial communities from East Loma Ridge, Irvine, California - P2 T30 | ecosystem: Environmental > Terrestrial > Plant litter > Unclassified | place: USA: California...
ACGGATGGCAGGCGCAGCAGTTTATCGATCGAAGGCAGATCCTTGACTGTCGCCTTCGAGCCGTGGACCACGGACTCGTCGTGCGACATCGTCAATGACTCCCGGGTTGATCGGTTGCTGGTGGATCGTCTTCGCCGCCCGTGAGCAGCAGCAGGTTGATCCCGTGAGGCTGGAAACCGGCTTCCGACACCAGGATGTCCAGTGTCAGCGTCGCCACATCGTCCGCTACCGGATCGACATGGAGATCCCTCTCCATGCGCACGATCTTGAGGTAGTGGCCGCACTCGTCGCAGGTTTCGGCCTGCACCGACGCCTGACCGGTATCCTCGGTCGCACCATCGGTGGCCAGCGCCTGCAGCGCGTGGTAGTGGATGCCCTTGGTGGATTCGCAGTGGCTGCACTTGACCCGCACCATATGCCACTGTGTCGAGCACAGCGAGCAGTTCAGGTAACGGAAATTGCTGCCACCGGCGTCCAGGCGCGTCACCGACGAGGTCGGCAAGCTGCCGCAGCACGGGCAGGACGTCATGTCGAGCGTACGCCCGAATGGTTCCTGGCGCGCTGCGCCGTGCTCCTGCTGGATGGCCAGGACCATATGGGTCCAGTACACCTGCAGGCCGGCCGCCACCAGCGGCGCCGCACTCATGTCCAGGCCGGCTGCGCCTTGCAGCAGCAATTCGGCCTGGCCTTCGAGATGCTCGTCGCTGGCCGACAGCAAGCCTGCAACCACGGCTTGCGCCGGGCTACCCGCCAGACGCGGGACCAGCAGTTCGAGCATGCGGCGCAAGGCCCCACGCCAGAGCGGGTCACGCGGCCACAGTGGCGCTGGCAGCGGCGCCTGGGCGGCGCGGCCGGCGGCCACCAGGTCGTCGCCGCTCGGCAGCGCGACGGCGGGATAGTCCTGCAGGACTTGATGCTGCACGTGCGCCAGTTCGGCGGAGAACAGCAAAAAGTCGCGCATCGCATGCCCCGCCGCCAGCTCGCGCAGGCGGGTCTCACGGGTGGCGAACAGCTCTGCCCGCACCGGGAGGTGCAGGTAGGGCATCTGTTGCCCGGACCGGACGGCAATTTCTTCCGGGCTGAGCAACTGTGTTGCTTTAGTGACACTCATAGAACAATGACTTCCTTAGTGTTTCCTGCGAGCCGCGTCAGACTTGTCGTTCTGCGTGACTTCCTTGTACCACAGCGGATGGTGCGACTTGGCCCAGTCCTCGTGCACGGTGCCACGGGTCATGGCGCGGAACGAGCCCTTGACCCAGATCGCCGCATACACGTGGATGATCACGCTCATGACCAGCGCGAACGCGGCCACTGCATGCACCAGCATCGCGATGCGGCGCAGCGGGATCGGGAAGAAGTGCGCGAACCACGGCTGCCAGAACATGAAGCCGGTAATCAGGAGCAGCACCAGGCTGATCGCGAAAATCCAGAATACGCCCTTTTGACCGGCATTGTACTTGTGCACCGGTGGCAGGCCGTGCTCGTTACCCGTGGTAATCAGCTGCGGCGCCTTCTTGACCCATTCCGTATCGGATTTGGTCCAGAAATTGTCGCGTACCACGGCGAAGAACAGGAACACGAAACCCAGCACCATCAGCAGCCCGAAGAACGGGTGCAGGACGCGGGTCCAGTAGCCGCCGCCGAACAGGGCGCTGAAGAAGTACATCGAAGGATGGAACAATGCCAGCCCCGTCAGACCGGCGCAGATGAACAGCAGGGCCACGGCCCAGTGGTTCATTCGCGTGCGGTCACGATAGCGAGTGATAAACATGTTCTTCTCCTTAAACGCGCGTATCTTCGCGCTGGTCTGCGTCGGGCGTCGGCTGCACCGGCGGTTCGTCCACATGGGTCTCGATCGGGCCGACCTTCATGTAGTGGAAGAAGCCGGCCACGGCCGCGCCGATCATCGCGGCCACGCCCAACGGCTTGGCCACGCCCTTCCACAGCGCCACGGTCGGGCTGATGGTCGGGTTCTCGGGCAGGTTGGCGTACAGGTTCGGCTTGTCGGCGTGCTGCAGCACGTACATCACGTGCGTACCGCCGACGCCGGCCGGGTTGTACAGGCCGGCGTTCTGGTAGCCGCGCTCCTTCAGGTCGACCACGCGGTCGCCCGCATACTCGATCATGTCTTCCTTGGTGCCGAAACGGATGGCGCCGGTAGGACAGATCTTGACGCAGGCCGGCTCCATGTTCACTGCCACGCGGTCCGCGCACAGCGAGCATTTATAGGCCTTCGAGTCCACCTTGCTGATGCGTGGCACGTCGAACGGGCAGCCGGCAACGCAGTAGCCGCAGCCGATGCAGTTCTCGCTGATGAAGTCGACGATGCCGTTGGTGTACTTGACGATCGCGCCAGGCGCCGGGCAGGCCTTGAGGCAGCCCGGTTCGTCGCAGTGCATGCAGCCGTCCTTGCGGATCAGCCACTCCAGGCGGTCACCTTCGTCAGGCGTCTGGGTGACGACTTCGGAGTACTTCATGACCGTCCACGACTGCGGGGTCAGGTCGCGCGGGTTGTCGTAGGTGCCGTTGGTATCGCCGACTTCGTCGCGCAAGTCGTTCCACTGCATGCACGCCACCTGGCACGCCTTGCAGCCGATGCAGCTGGAAACGTCGATCAGCTTGGCGACTTCGGGCTTGTGGGTACGCGCCACCGGCGTCGTCGCGGTCGTTGCCGACCGCGACGCGATATCGAGAGATTGAAGTGAAGACATGTATCAGGCCCTTTCGATATTGACCAGGAACGACTTGAATTCCGGGGTCTGGGTATTGGCGTCGCCCACGAACGGGGTCAGCGTATTGACCAGGAAGCCCGGCTTGGCCACACCGACGAAGCCCCAGTGGTTCGGCAGACCCACCGTATCGACCTTCATCCCATCGCAGTCCAGTTGCGGAATGCGCTTGGTAACGACGCACTTGGCTTTGATGAAGCCGCGCATCGACGACACCTTGACCATATCGCCATTGCTGATGCCCTTGGCCTTGGCCAGCTGTTCGCCGATTTCCACGAACTGTTCCGGCTGGAGAATCGCGTTCGAGAGCACGTTCTTGGTCCAGTAGTGGAAGTGCTCGGTCAAGCGGTAGCTGGTGGCGACGTACGGGAAGTCCTTGGCCGTGCCGAATGCTTCCATATCGCCCTTGAACACGCGCGCCGCTGGATTGGCACGGGCTTTCGGGTTTTTCGGGTGCATCGGGTTGTACGGGAAAGGCGACTCGAACGGCTCGTAGTGCTCCGGCAGCGGACCTTCAGCCATGCCCGTCGGCGCGAACATGCGCGCCACGCCTTCGGCAGTCATGATGAACGGCTGCACGCGGTCCTCGTCGCCAGGATTGGCGTCCGGGCGAATGTCGGGAATATCGGAACCGGTCCAGCTGGTGCCGTTCCAGGCGATCAGGTTACGGTGCGGATTCCACGGCTTGCCGGTCTTCGGATCGGCCGACGCGCCGTTGTACAGCACGCGGCGGTTGGCCGGCCAGGCCCAGGCCCAGCCGAGGGTATTGCCCACGTTGTACGGATCGGCATTGTCGCGGTTGGCCATCTGGTTGCCGGCCTCGGTCCAGGCGCCAGCATAGATCCAGCAGCCGCTGGCGGTGCTGCCATCGTCGCGCAGCACGCCGAAGCCCGGCACCTGCTGGCCCTTCTTGAGGAGCAGCTTGGTCGGATCCTTCGCATCGTACAGGTCGGCCAGCGCCTTGCCGTTGAACTCCTTGGCCAGTTCTTCGGCCGACGGGCTGTGCGGAATCTTGTACGGCCAGGCCAGGTTCACCATGGCGTCCGGGAAGGCGCCGCCATCCTTGACGTACGCATTCTTCATGCGGGTGAACAGGTCGGCGATGATCTCGATGTCCGGCTTGGCTTCCCACGGCGCTTCGGCGCCCTTCCAGTGCCACTGCAGCCAGCGCGACGAGTTCGACAGCGAACCGTCTTCTTCGGCGAAGCAGGTGGTCGGCAGGCGGAACACGGTGGTCTGGATCTGGCTTGGATCGACGTCGTTCGACTCGCCGTGGTTCTTCCAGAACTCGGACGTTTCGGTGTTCAGCGGATCCATCGTCACCAGGAACTTCAGCTTCGACAGGCCGGTAACGATCTTCTTCTTGTTAGGGAAGGAGCCCACCGGGTTGAAACCCTGGCAGATGTAGCCGTTCATCTTGCCCTGGCCCATCAGCTCGAAGGCCTGCAGCACGTCGTACAACTTGTCGATCTTCGGCAGGTAGTCGAAGGCCCAGTTGTTCTCGGCGGTCGCGGCATCTCCCCACCAGGCTTTTTGCAGGCTGACGAAGAACTTGGGATAGTTCTGCCAGTAGCTCATCTGGTTCGGACGCAGCGGCTTGAGGGCGCGCGGCTTGTAGTAGGTTTCCAGGTCCTGCTCGTTGTCGGTCGGCAGGGACAGGTAGCCCGGCAGCGAGTTCGACAGCAGGCCGAGGTCGGTCAGACCCTGGATGTTGGAGTGGCCGCGCAGTGCGTTCAGGCCACCGCCGGCGACGCCGACGTTACCCAGCAGCAGCTGCATGATGGCGCCGGTGCGGATGATCTGGCTGCCCTGGCTGTGCTGGGTCCAGCCCAGCGCGTACAGGATCGTCATGGCGCGGCCAGGGGCGGCGGTCGAGGAAATGTACTCGCACACTTTCAGGAACTGCTTGACCGGGGTGCCGGTGATCTTGCTGACCTGCTCGGGGGTATAGCGCGAATAATGGCGCTTCATCACCTGCAGGACGCAATTCGGGTCTTGCATGGTCGGATCGACCTTGGCGTAACCGTCTTCGCCCATGGCGTAGCCCCACGACTTGTTGTCGTAGCGGCGCTTGCTTTCGTCGTAGCCCGAGAACAGGCCGTCTTCGAACTGGAAGTCCGGACCGACGATGAAGGACGCGTTGGTATAGCTCCGGACGTATTCGGTCTGGATCTTGTCGTTGCTCAGCAAATAATTGATGACGCCGCCCAGGAAGGCGATGTCGGAGCCGGCGCGAATCGGCGCGTAATAGTCGCTCATGGCGGCCGAACGCGTGAAGCGCGGGTCGACCACGACCAGCTTGGCTTTATTGTGGTGCTTGGCTTCGATCACCCACTTGAAACCGCAGGGATGCGCCTCGGCGGCATTGCCGCCCATGATCAGTACTACATCGGCATTCTTGATGTCAACCCAATGGTTGGTCATCGCTCCTCGTCCGAACGTCGGGGCCAGACCGGCCACCGTAGGTCCGTGTCAAACGCGAGCCTGGTTATCGAAGACGAGCATGCCCATCGAACGCATCGCTTTGTGCGTGATGTAGCCCGTTTCGTTGCTCGACGCGGACGCACACAGCATGCCGGTGCTGGTCCATCGATTGACCAGTTTGCCTTCGGCATTGGTCGCGATGAAGTTGGCGTCGCGGTCGTCCTTCATGAACTTGGCGATGCGCGACATCGCCACATCCCACGACACGCGCTTCCATTCGTTGCTGCCTGGCTCGCGGATCTCGGGATACTTGAGGCGGTTCGGCGAGTGGACGAAGTCCAGCAGGCCGGCGCCTTTCGGGCACAGCGTACCGCGGTTCACCGGGTGATCCGGGTCGCCTTCGATATGGATGATGTCCGAGGTGACGTTCTTCGCGCCATCGCCCAGACTGTACATCAGCAGGCCGCAGCCCACCGAGCAGTACGGACACGTGTTGCGCGTCTCTTTGGCTTTCGCCAGTTTATAGTGCCGGGTCTCGGCCATTGCCGGCAGCGGCGAGAAGCCGAGCGCGACGATGGTGGAGGCGGCCAGTCCCGCACCGCTTACGCGGAGGAACTGCCTACGATTCATGCCCATCTAGGATCTCCTACTAGTAATGGATGCGCGCATCGCAAAAGAGGCTGCCGGGGTCGATGCCCCGGCGCGCTGGTCTGTTTGCGAGCTGCCACCCGAGCAGTGGTGGCAAGCGCGCCGTTCGACGCAATCGGCTTTACTTGGCCGGCGGCGTTGTTGCCTGGGTGGCGCCATCGCCACCGGTTGGTTCTGACGCGCCGGTGTCACGCGGCTTGTCTGCATCTTGTCCTGCTACCACGCCGCCGATGGCGGTGCCGCCTTCGGCGGGACCCGTGCCTGGCACCGTATCCGGGCTGGTCGCCTGCTCCGGTACGATCGCCGCGTGCGGATCAGGATTCTGGGCTGCGACCTCGGCTGGCGTGGTCGTGGCCGGCGCTTCCGTTTTCTTGCCACAAGCTGCCAGTGCGAACACGGCAGTCACCAGGGCAGCGGCGCTCAACAGGGAGCGGCTGGTCATACGCGAGTTATGTTGCATTGCAATATCCGTTTATCTTGAGCTATATCAAGAATATATATGAATCGAAGGTTGCTACCTATAGGTATTTTACGCAAAGTCAGCATTTTATGGTGAGAATGCGAGAGATTTGACCCGATAATGTCGTGATAAGCTGGAAAATCGCACTATCGTAAAGACGAGCTGGCATCATCGTCTTTACGTTTGGCTGCCCGGCACCGTGTCGGGGGACGTGGTGCAGCTGACGTCATTGAAGTCCCCACCTCCTCCCCCTTCCCTCCCCGACATCGAGCAAGCGTGTCTCGCCAGTCGCCAGCGCTCGATCGTCGGGCCGGCCGTTGACCGCCTCGATGACGGCGACTTCCTGGTTCCGCGACAGGTGACGTGACAGGGGCGGCGCGCCGGCGCTACAGCTCGTTCCCGCCAGGCGGCCGAGGCGAGGTGTGCCGATGCTGCTCGGCAGGCGCTGCGGCACAGTTAGCGGACCGGAAACGCGCCAGCCGTTCTTCCGCGGCTTCCGGCCCGCCCAAACCGTACCAGCCCAGTAGCGCAATGATGGCTCCGCCCGAGGTGCCGCCGATCCCGCTGAAGCGCAAACCGTCGGTATGATCGCGCCCACACTCACAGGCTGTCATGGCCTTTTTATCATCGACACAACACATCGCGGGTGACGAAAAAAATATTTGCGAACAACCCACAAGACAAATGGTTGCGCATAACATTTAGTGTTATATTTACTGACAGATTGCTAGCCTGCTGCTATCCGGACCTTCGGCGAGCATGTCAGGCACCAGGAAAAGAACCCCGGCAGATGGGTTCTTCACAACAAAGACGGAGACAACAAATGAGACAGTTGAACAAGTCGGCTATTGCCGTGGGCGTCGCACACCTGTGCTGGTTGACCGCGGCGTTCGCGCAGGAAGCCCCGACCGCGGGCGCTGCCCAGGTCGTCACGATCACCGGCCAACGCGCCGCACTCGACAGCGCACAAGAACTCAAACGCAATTCCGAGGAGGTGGTCGATTCGATCGTCGCCGAGGACATCGGCAAGCTCCCCGATAAATCCATCACCGAAGTCCTGCAGCGCGTGCCGGGCGTAACCATCGACCGCACCATGTCGCGCAGCGACCCTGAGCACTTCTCGGTCGAAGGCTCGGGCGTATCGATCCGCGGCCTGACCTGGGTGCGCTCCGAACTGAACGGCCGCGATTCGTTCTCGTCCACCGGTGGCCGCGCACTGAACTTCGAAGACGTGCCGCCAGAACTGATGGCCGGCGTCGACGTCTACAAGAATCCATCCGCGGAACAGATCGAAGGCGGCATCTCGGGCCTGGTGAACCTGCGTACCGCCCTGCCGTTCGACATCAAGGGCCAGCGCATCTCGGGCTCGGTCGAAGGCACCTATTCCGAACTCAAAAAGGGCAAGGCCGATCCGGCCGGCTCCTTCCTGTACTCGAACCGCTGGAAAACCACGATGGGCGAGTTCGGCATTCTGGTGAGCCACGCCAGTTCGCAAAGCGCCACCCGTACCGACGCCTTCCAGGTCGAGCCGTACTATCCAGTGGCCGGCGCCGAGCCTGGCCGCACCGTGTGGATCCCGAAGGGCGCGCAGTGGCGCACGCTGGACTTCGACCGCAAACGCCAGGGCACCTACGGCGCATTGCAATGGAAGCTCGATAACACGCTCAAGAGCCACGTTACCTGGTTCCGCTCCAAGTACAAGATGCAGTGGGACGAGAACGCGCTGTTCTCGGCCGAAGGCACGCCGACCAATCTGCGCGTGAACAACGGCGTGTACGACGATAACGGCGCTTTCCTTTCGGGTAGCATCACCAACCCGGAAGCCGGCAGCATCGAGTACGCCAACAACACCCGTACCGCGACGCGCGATTCGAACACCACCGACATCGCCTGGAACATCGAGTGGAAACCGGCCTCGAACTGGACCCTGACTTCGGACTTCCAGCACGTGAAAGCGCGCTCGGAAGGGTTCGACTCGACCGTGGCGCTGGGCACCCTGGTGCCGGAGCTGAACCTGGACCTGACCGGCAGCATCCCACGCTTTAACTTCAGCCCGTCGCAGGCGGCGGCGATGAGCGACCCGAATAACTTCTTCTGGGCCTTCTCGCAAGAACACCGCGACCGCAGCGTGGCCGAACAGAAGGCCTGGAAAGGCGACGTCAAGTACGACTTCGACCATCCCGTGCTGCGCGACCTGCGCATCGGTGTGCGCCTGACCGACCGCGACGCCAAGACCATCAACTCGAACCCGAGCTACAACTGGGTCGGCATCTCGCAGCGCTGGATGATGCCGTGGCAGATCAACCAGCTGGCTTACCTGAGCGATCCACGCTTCCAGGCGCCGACCACGGTCAACAACTTCAAGAACTTCTTCAACGGCGACGCCAACGTCCCGGGCATCATCTTCCCGGCCAAATCGGTGGTGGCGGATTATCCAGGCTCCTACGCCCAGTTGCACGGCTTCCATGACGCCCTGTGCGCGCAAGCCGGCAACAGCTGCGCCCCATGGAAACCAGCCGCCTTCGGCGAAGCCAATCCATCGGGCGACAACGAGCAGGCCGAAAAAACCAAGGCGCTGTACACACAGCTGCGCTTCGGCTTCGACGACCTGGCCTATCCGATCGACGGCAATATCGGCGTGCGCTACGTGAAAACCGACGGCAACTCGTTCGGCTACACCGTGTTCAATCCGACCTTCGTGGTCCCACCCGGCGGCACCACTGGCGTGACGGTGCCGACGGTCGCGGCCTTCGCCGGCCGCCAGGACTACAAGAACAGCTACCACAACTGGCTGCCGAGCCTGAACCTGCGCCTGAAAGCCAGCGACGAACTGCAGTTCCGCTTCGCGATCGGCAAAGGCATGGCGCGCCCTGACTTCGACCGCCTGCAGGCCTACACGACGCTGAACCAGAGCGTGACCAGCACCACGACCGGTACCGGCGCCGAGCAGGTCACCAACGTCACTTCGGTGGGCCACGTCGGCGAGGCCGTCGGCAACCCGATGCTGCGTCCGACCACCTCGCGCAATATCGACGTGACTGCGGAATGGTACTTCGCCAAAGCCGGCTCGCTGACCTTCGGCCTGTTCGACAAGCGTCTGAAAGACATCATCATCAATCAGAACGCGTCTTACCAGCTGACTGATACGGCCGGCCGTGTAATCGATTTCAGCGTTGCCACCCCGGTGAATGGCGCACGCGGTACCGCCCGCGGCGCCGAGATCGCCTACCAGCAGTACTTCGACCGCCTGCCAGGCTGGCTGTCGGGCTTCGGCATGCAGGTGAACTACACCCACGTGAAGAGCAAGCGCGACCTGTACAACCCGGTGTTCTCGCCCTACTGCTCCAGCCAGAGCGGCGCGGCAAACATCAACCTGAACATCAACGGTTGCGACACCGATGGCCGCACCTTCGGCGACCTGCCGCTGCAATACCTGTCGCGTAATTCGTACAACTTTGCAGCCCTGTACGACAAGGGCCCATGGTCGGCGCGCCTGGCCTGGAGCTGGCGCTCGAAGAGCCTGCTGGGCAACAACAACAACGGCACCAACGGCACCAATGGCCTGGACACCAATCCGGACAGCCCTACTTTTGGGCAGAACACGATTGCCTGGGGTCTGCCGATCTGGGCTGACGACTACGGCCAGCTGGACGGCGGTATCAGCTACAAGTTCAACGAGAACTTCCGGCTGGACTTCCAGGGCCAGAATCTGACCGATTCGAAGTACAAGCAGATCATGACCCACCACATCGGCGACAAGGGCCGCGCGTGGTTCGTCTCCGGTCCGCGCTACAGCGTACGCCTGGGCGTCACGTTCTAAGTTGGTGGCGCCGGTCCGCACCGTCCTTTTTTAAAAAGGCGGTGCGGGCCGGCTTTTTGCATTTCCTGTGCCCGAATTGTCAATACAAAACCAATGCAGAACACGATCTTCTCGTCGCTCGACACGTTTGTCTTCTTCGTCTACTTCGTCGTCGTCGCCGGCTACGGCTTTTGGGTGTACAAGCGCAAGCAGCGCTCCACGTCTGCTTCGCACGATTACTTTCTGGCGGAAGGCTCGCTGACCTGGTGGGCCATTGGCGCGTCGATGATCGCGTCGAATATCTCGGCCGAGCAGTTCATCGGCATGAGCGGTTCGGGCTTCAAGATGGGCATGGCCATCGCTGTCTACGAGCTGATGGCGGCCTTCACGCTGATCCTGGTGGCGGTGTTCTTCATGCCGGTGTTTCGCAAGAACCGTATCTACACCATGCCGCAGTTCCTCGAGCAGCGCTACAGCGGCAAGGTCGCGACCATCATGGCGATCTTCTGGCTGTCGCTGTACGTGGTAGTCAACCTGACCGCCATCCTGTACCTGGGCGCGCTGGCCATCGGCGCCATCGCCGGCATCGATGTCTGGGCCTGCATGCTGTTCCTGGCCGTGTTCGCGGCGATCATTACCCTGGGCGGCATGAAGGTGATCGGCTATACCGACGTGATCCAGGTGCTGTGCCTGATCGTCGGCGGCCTGGTGACTACCTGGCTCGCGCTCGACCTGGTCGCCCAGCACAACGGCGGCGGCGGTGTGACGGGCGGCTTCAACCACCTGCTGGCGGTGGCGCCCGACCACTTCGACATGGTGTTCACGCGCGATAATCCGAACTACCTCGACCTGCCCGGCATTTCGATCCTGATCGGCGGCATGCTGATCGTGAACCTGAACTACTGGGGCTGCAACCAGTACATCATCCAGCGCGCCCTCGGCGCCGACCTGCACACGGCGCGCAAGGGCATCCTGTTCGCGGCCTTCCTCAAGTTGCTGATGCCGGTGATCGTGGTGCTGCCGGGGATCGCCGCCTACGTGCTGCACCAGCAAGGCGCCCTCGGCGCGGCCATGGGCCTGGGCGCGGACGTCAATCCTGACCGCGCCTATCCGGTGCTGCTGGCGCTGTTGCCGACCGGCCTGAAAGGCATCGCCTTTGCCGCTCTCACCGCGGCCATCGTCGCCTCGCTCGCGGGCAAGGCCAACAGCATTGCCACCATCTACACCTTCGACATCCACAAGAAGCATTTCAATAAAGACGTGTCGGAAGCGCGCATGGTGTGGATCGGCCGCGTGACCGTGGTCGTTGCGATGCTGCTGGCGGTACTGATCGCGCCATTCATGGGCATCGATAAAAAGGGCGGCTTCCAGTACATCCAGGAATACACCGGCTTCGTCTCGCCGGGCATCCTGGCCATGTTCCTGATGGGCTTCTTCTGGCGTCCGGCCACCGCTGCCAGCGCGATGTTTGCCACCATCGGCGGCTTCGTCGGCTCGATCATCCTCAAGGTACTGCCGGTGTACATGGACCTGGCGTTCCTGGCGCCGATCGGCTTCGCCGTACCCAATAGCGCCGGCGTGTACGAGATCCCGTTCCTCGACCGCATGGCGATCGTGTTCGTCGCCGTCATGATCGGCATGGTCATCATCAGCAAGCTGTTCCCGAAACAAGCGGCCGAACAACACAAGCAGGTCGAAGTCGACCCGCGCATGTTCAAGGTGCAGCCGGGCTTTGCGATCGGCTCGGGCATCATCTGCGTGGCGCTGATCGTGATCTACGCCGCCTGGTGGTAAGACGCTGAACCCGCAGTAAAAAATATAACGACACAAGGAGACACAAGAATGCAGCAAGCTTCATCGACCAGCCGCTGGGCCTTCATCCTCGCCGCCGCCTGCGCCATCCAGTGCGCGCAGGCCGCGCCCGACGCCGCGCAACAACGCGCAGCCCAGCTGGTGAGCCAGATGACCCTCGACGAAAAGATCGGCATGGTATTTGGCCAGTTCGGCACCGAGTTCCAGGGAAAACAGCCGCCGAAAGAAGCACTGGTCCAGTCGGCCGGCTTCATCAAGGGCATCGAGCGCCTGAAGATCACGCCGCAGTGGCTGACCGATGCCGGCATCGGCGTGGCGTCGCAGCCGGGCAAGCAGATGCGCGAGCGCACCTCGCTGCCGGCGGGGATCGCCACCGCCGCCACCTGGAACCCGGAGCTGGCCTTCAAGGGCGCCGCCATGATCGGCAAGGAAGCGCGCCTGTCGGGCTTCAACGTCATGCTGGGCGGTAGCGTCAACCTGGCGCGTGAGCCGCGCAATGGCCGCAACTTCGAATACACCGGCGAAGATCCGCTGCTGGCCGGGATCATGGCGGGCGAGCAGATTCGCGGCGTACAGTCGAATAACGTGATCTCGACCGTCAAGCATTTCGCCTACAACGACCAGGAGACGGGCCGCAACCATGTGAACGTCAAGATCAAGGATCCGGCCGGGCGCATGTCCGACCTGCTGGCATTCCAGATCGCGATCGAACGCGGCAACCCGGGCTCGGTCATGTGCTCGTATAACCGCATCAACGGGCCGTATGGCTGCGAACACGACCACCTGCTCAACAAGGTTTTGAAAGGCGACTGGGGTTACAAGGGCTATGTGATGTCCGACTGGGGTGCTGTGCACTCGACGATTCCCGCAGCCCTGGCTGGCCTCGACCAGCAGTCCGGCTATCCGTTCGACAAGTCGCCCTACTTCGACGCCGCGCTGAAAGAAGCGGTGCAGAACGGCCACGTGCCCGAGAAGCGCCTGGACGATATGGTTGCGCGCATCCTGTGGGCGATGGGCACGCACGGCGTACTGGATCACCCGGTCAAGGTGCAGGACAAGGAGATCGACTACGCGGCGCACGCGAAGATCTCGCAGGCGGATGCCGAGGAAGGCATCGTCCTGCTGAAAAACCAGGGCAATGTGCTGCCGCTGGCGAAGGACCTGAAACGCATCGCCATCATCGGCGGCCACGCCAACAAGGGCGTGCTGTCGGGTGGCGGCTCGGCGCAAGTGTATCCGCGCGGCGGCATGCCGGTGCCGAACGAAGGCCCGACCTCCTGGCCCGGCCCGATGGTCTACCTGCCAGGCTCGCCGATGAAGGCAATCGCCAGCCGCAGCAAGGCAACCCTGGTCTGGCATGACGGCAAGGATGCAGCAGCAGCCGCGAAAGTCGCGGCCAATGCCGATGTGGTGCTGGTGTTCGCCAACCAGTGGACCTCGGAAGCGAACGACGTGCCGAACCTGTCGCTGCCCAACAAGCAGGATGCACTGGTGGCGGCGGTAGCCAAGGCCAATCCGCGCACCGTGGTCGTGCTGCAGACCGGTACGCCGGTCACCATGCCGTGGGTCGACAGCGTGGCAGGCGTAGTCCAGGCCTGGTACCCGGGCACCAACGGCGCCGAAGCGATCGCGCGCGTGCTCTCCGGCGAAGTCGATGCCTCGGGACGCCTGCCGCAGACTTTCCCGCTGTCCGAGAACCAGCTCCCGCGTGTAAAAATCGACGGCATCGACCTGCCGAAGGACACCCGCTTCGACACCGACTATGATATCGACGGCGCTGCGGTCGGCTACAAGTGGTTCGACCTGAAAGGCCACAAGCCGCTGTTCGCCTTTGGCCACGGCCTGTCGTACACCAGCTTCGCCTATACCAATCTGAAGGCCGAAGCGGTCGATGGCAGCATCCGCGTGACATTTGACACCGCGAATAGCGGCGCGCGCGCCGGCAAGGCCGTGCCGCAAGTGTACGTGTCGAAGGTCGGCGCCGGCTGGGAAGCCCCGAAACGCCTGGGCGGCTGGGACAAGCTCGCGCTCGACGCCGGCACACGCCGCGCCAGCACCGTGACGATCGACCCGCGGACCCTGGCAGTGTTCGACGGCGCCAGCAACAGCTGGAAGATCGCGGCAGGTGAATACCGCGTGATCCTGGCCAGCGCAGCCGATGCGCCGGTATCGACGGTGACGGTGCGCTTGCCAGCGCGCGAGTTTGCCGCCGGAGCGCGCTAAAGGCTCGCCGCCATGCACGCGTTCCAGCGCAAGGCCTTGCTGGCGTGCCTGCTGCTCCTGGCCGCCAGCCTGGTGCTGGGGCTGTACGGCTACCGGCACAGCTTCCTGGAAGCGGCGCTGCTGCCGGCGTCTAGCGACGCCGCGCAGCACCCGTGGCAAATCCGCGCGGTCGCCGCCGCGTCGCCAGGCGGGCATTCCGATGTCCGCCTGCTCGACGACGGCCGGCGCCTGCGCCTGGAGCTGAACGTCGCCAGCGGCGCCGCCTATCCGTACGCCGAGGCCAACCTGTTCTTCGTCGACCGCGCGGGTGCGCCACTGCACGTGGACCTGTCGCGTTACGACGCGGTGTCGTTCGTCGCCACCTGCGCGCCGGGCAACACCCTGTCGCTGGTGGCACCGACCTTCGAGGACAAGCTGTCGCGGCGCGGCGACCTGCTCACCTACCGCTCTGTCTCGACCTTCTTCTCGTGCAGCGAACAAGGCAGCCGGGTGCAACTCGACCTGACCCGCATGGAAACGCCGCAATGGTGGTTCGAGATGTTCGGGCTTGAGCTGTCGCGCCAGTCGTACCGCCTCGACCAGGTGGCCAAGCTGGCGATCGGCAGCACCTTCCAGACCCCGCGCGAGCGGCCGGTCGTGGTCGATATGAGTGCGCTGACGCTGCATGGCCGCGATATGCGCTGGCTGTTCGCCTCGCTCGGCGTGGTCGTGCTGGCCTGGGCCGGTTTTGGCTTCTGGTTCTTCCGCGCCCATGCGCAGGCGCTGGCCGCCGACCTTCATGACAAACTACAGAAAGACTTACCGATCGTGGCCTACCAGCAGCTCTCGCTCGAACCCCACCGCGACCGCGAAAAATCCGCCATCCTGCGCGCCATGGCCAGCCGTTATGCCGATGCGGAGCTCGACCTCGAAGGCGTGGTGAGCGAGGCCGGCGTCAACCGCAACAAGGTCAACGAGATCCTCAAGTCGGAACTCGGCTTTACGTTCACCGGCTACCTGAACAAGCTGCGCCTGACCGAGGCCGCGCGCCTGCTGGCCGAGAAAAGCACGGCGACCGTGTCCGAGATCGCCTATACGGTCGGCTACAACAACGTCTCCTACTTCAACAAGCTGTTCAAGGAAGAGTATGGCTGCACGCCCAAAGCCTTCCGCGCGGCCCTTGGCAGCGGCGCCCCGGCCGGGATGGGACCTCACAAACCTGCCACGATTCCTTCAACTATCCGCATGGAGCATGAAATGCAGCGCTGAAGTGGTTTCCGGCCGCCCTTGCGCGTCGTATTCTGCCTCTTCGCTTCAACCACATTAGAGGTAAGAATAATGAGACACGCAACGATCAAGAAGGCGGTGCTGGCCGCTCTGCTGGCCCTGCCCATGCTGTCGCACGCGCAGGAGCGCGTGATCGACGTCGACGTCGGCCAGGTCCAGGGCAAGCTCGATCGCATGTTCAATCTGTCGGTCGGCGCCGGCCGCGCCAACGAAGGCCTGCGCGCCGACTGGCAGCAGCAGCTCGCGGAGATCAAGAAGGATGCGGGCTTCCGCTACATCCGCTTCCATGGCTTGCTGACCGACGACATGGGCGTCTACCGGATCGACGCCCAGGGCAAGGAGCAGTACAACTTCCAGTACATCGACAGCCTGTTCGACTACCTCTTGAGCATCGGCGTCAAGCCATTCGTGGAGCTGGGCTTCATGCCGTCGGCCATGGCCAGCGGCACCAAGACCATCTTCTGGTGGAAGGGTAACGTCACCCCGCCGCGCGACTATGACCAATGGGGCCGCCTGGTCAAGGCGCTGACCCAGCACTGGACCGACCGCTACGGCAAGCAGGAAGTCGCGAGCTGGTACTTTGAAGTCTGGAACGAACCGAACCTGGACGGCTTCTGGGCCGGCACCCAGGACGACTACTTCAAGCTGTATGCGCACGCTGCGCGCGCCGTGAAAAGCGTCGATCCGTCGTACCGCGTGGGCGGTCCCGCGACCGCCGGCGGCGACTGGATTCCCGAGATGATCGCGTATGCCGACAAGAACAAGGTGCCACTCGACTTCGTCAGCACCCACTCGTATGGGGTCAGCCAGGGCTTCCTGGACGAATTCGGCACCACCGGCACCGTCTTGAACAAGGACGAGATGGCGGTCACCTACGATGTGCTGAAGAACCGCAAGGAGATCGGGGCGTCGACGAAACCCAAGCTCGAGCTGCACTATACCGAGTGGAGTTCGTCGTACACCCCAGCCGACCCGACCCACGACAGCTATCACCAGGCCGCCTACATCCTCAAAAAACTCAAGCAGACCAGTGGCTCGGTGCAGTCGATGTCGTACTGGGTGTTCACCGACATCTTCGAAGAGCCGGGTCCGCGCTTCGAGGCCTTCCACGGCGGCTTCGGGCTGATGAATACGCAAGGCATCAAGAAGCCGGCCTATTTCGCCTACCAGTTCATGAACCAGCTGGGCGCAACGGAACTGAAGAACGCGGACAAGGCGTCGTATGCGACGGTCGACGACCAGGGCAATGCCCAGGTGCTGCTGTGGGATTACACGCATACGCTGCCGCCGGAGACCAATAACCAGCAATTCTTCATCAAGGACTTGCCGCCGAAACCCAAGGGCCAGGTAAAGGTCGCGATGCAAGGCCTCAAACCAGGCGCCTACACGATGACGGTATCGCAGGTCGGCTACAAGCAGAACGACGCGTTCACCAGCTATATCGGCATGGGTTCGCCCAAGCAGCTCACGCGCGACCAGGTGGCCAAGCTCAAGGCACAGGCGACCGGCAAGCCGACACGCCAGGAACGTGTGACCGTCGGCAGCGACGGGCGTCTGCAGACCGCATTGCCGATGCGCGAGAACGACGTCTACCTGCTGCAGTTCGCTGCGGCTAAATAAAGGCGCGTTCGCGTGTCATGGTCAGCGCGCAGATCGGCGCCGCCATAGATGCCCGCATACTGCTCCAGGCCTTGCGTCGTGCCAGGCTGGTGGAGATGCTTGAAACCGCGCGGCACCGGCCAGGCATCCAGCAACTTCGACATCGTTAGCGGCAGCTTGAATGATTATCGTAGTATGGACACGGGGTGGCATTGCGAAGCCGGACGCCTTCGAGTTGATGTCCTTGTCATGGATATGGCTGGGTCGCGCAATGCTATTTGCATGGTGATGGGGTATCACTGTAAAGGGATCCATGAGGCGAGCAATGCATCTTTCATTCCAATATGTCCTGGCGGCCGTCCTGATGACGGGAGCCGGGACCGCGTCCGCCTGTCAGTCACAGGTTCCGGTGGTGATGGTCGAGTACCTGCTGCGCGAACAGCTCCCTGAACGAATCGAAGAAGCCCTTACCAATCCGTTGGAGCGCTTGCTGGTCAAGCTCCCTCGTGTCGCCGAAATGAACTCGGTAACGCGTCAAGGCGCCGTCGCTTTCGAGATACAGTTCACGGACGGCGCCGACGAACGGGATCTCGCCGCCGTCAAGCAGCGTATCGCTGAGATAGTCCTGGACAAGCCAGTTGACATCATCTCCACCAGGGTCGAGCTGAAAACCACATGCTTGAACACGTGGCCTTTTCTCAGAGAATAGCCGTGAGCGCAGCTTGCCGCCGGGATAATTGGCGAGATTTCATGAGTGTCGCGGCAGATACCATGCAGGGTCCCCGAACTTTCCGGCATCTGCATATGCGCGTAACAACGTCTGTGAAATTTTCGGCCTGTCGCCATGCAACGCTCGCCCACCGCTGCGCCTTGCTGTTCACAGCGTGCTGGATTTCTTCCAGTGCCCATGCACACAGCGGGGGCCTGAATGCGGAGGGCTGCCATGTCAACCGAAAGACTGGCGACTATCACTGCCACCGCCCTCCCGCGACGGTGAACGGGACGTCGGCCAGTTACGTGGCGCGCCAGAACGTGACTCCGTCGGCCGACACCTCGCGTGCCGGCGCCCGTGGCGGTATGCGCTTCAAGAATTGCGCGCAAGCGCGCGCAGCCGGCACGGCGCCGGTTCGGATCGGAGAGCCGGGCTACGGCGCTCATCTCGACCGCGACGGTGACGGTATCGGATGCGAACCGAACCGCGCGCGCCGCTGAGTTACAACGCGGTTGGTGATCCTTACCAACCCATTTTCTTGCGCAAGAACGCGGTGAGCAGGTCTGCGTTGGCCTGATGATGCTTGACGCGCGGGTGCTGTCCATACCCGGTAAATGGGAAGAATAGCGTATCGATGCGCTGGTCCCCTTTTGCCTGAAGGTCCTGCACCGCCTTGCTCACATAACCTGGCCAGACCGAACCGGCCTTGGTGGCGTCCATGCTGCCCAGCGCACAGACGATGTACGCCTTCGGGTACAGTGCCCTGACGCGCGCAACGAACGTCCGGTAGGCCGCGATACGCTGGGCATCGGTCGGATCGGGCTGCAGCTTCTTGTCGCGCCCGATCAGCCAGCTATCGTTCTGCATCAGGTTGATGACCACCACCTCAGGCGTCCAGCGCGTGAAATCCCACTGGCTGTCGTTGTTGCCGACGGCGCTGAGCTGATCGTAGAAGTCAGGCATCGTAAAAGGGAACCAGCTCATCATGATGCCGATCCCGCCCTGCGAGGTCAGGTGCGCCTCGGCGCCGAGCTGGCGCGCGGCGATCGCGGCGAATGACCGGAAGCTGTTCTTGTCCTTGCCCAGATCGTCGCGTCCATCCTCCGGCGCCTCGTTGCCCATGCCGCTGGTGATCGAGTCGCCGAAAAATTCAATCCGGCGCACCAAGCGTGGCGGCGATGGCAGCAGGTCTGCCTTGTCGTCCAGCTCCAGTCCCCTGAAGGCAGTACCGCCCTCCTCGCCTTCGGTGCGCTTAGTGAGCAGGAAGCTGTGCGCGCCGGGTTTCAGACCATTGGCGACCAGGTAAGTCTTGCTGCCCTTGTCGAGCTGCAGGATCACCGGCCGACTCAGGTCACCGTCGAGGAACACGTTATAGAAATTCTTGCCGTTCTGGTCGTCGAGCACGATGGCCAGCGACGTGCCGCTGAAATTGCCGGCGATCGACGAGTTAGGCCAGCTCAGGACCGGCGCGCGCGGGTCGCTCGTGTCTATGCGCCCTGTGTACTGAAAGTGCTGGTGGTCGGCAGCCACGACGTTGGCTGCCTGCGCCGGCGCCAGCAGGAACAGCCCGGCCAGCGCCAGGCGCATTGCAAAAGAATGGAGTTTCATGACCTGGAAGAGAAAAAGCCGGGTACGCGTACGTACCCGGCTCGTTGTTACAGCTTGATGGTGACCGGCTTGCCTTCGTAGACGACGGATGTATCCGATGCGTCCATGTCGGCAGCGGTCGACACGCCAGGCTTGATCACGCGCACGCGGAACTCGCGCTTCATCGGCATGCCCTTGTACTGGCCGGCGCGCTCACCGATCTGCACCACGCCGCTCTTGTCGTCGTAGCTGATCTCGATGCGGCTGGCTTCACCACGCTGGTAGCCGTTCGAGACGCCGTCATCTTCGTACAGGTTGGCCACGCCGTTGGCGCCGGCGTACACGTGCACGGTGATTGGTGCGTCCGGCTTCTCGTCGACGTACTGGGTGACAGGGCCGGTGGTGATGACGGAACCGGCCTTGACGAACAGCGGCATGCGTTCGCGCGGGGCCTGGATGGTGCGCGTTGCGCCACCCTTGAAGCGCTCGCCGGTATGGAAGTCATACCAGTCCGCGCCGCTCGGCAGATACACCTGGCGGCTGCGCGCCTTGTACTCGTAGACCGGCGCCACCAGGAACGACGGGCCGAACATGTACTGGTCCTTGACGTTCTTGGCCTTCTCGTCGTTCGGGAAGTCCATCACAAGGCCGCGCATCATGGTGCCCGACTTGTAGTGGGTGTCCGCCGCGATGGTGTAAATGTATGGCATCAGGCGATAGCGCAGCTTGAGCCACCAGACCATATTGTCGCGCATGGCGTCGTCGCCGGCCGCGATATTGTAGATCTCGCGCTTGACTACTTCGCCGTGCGAGCGGAACAGCGGCGTGAAGGCGCCGAACTGGAACCAGCGGTGATTCAGTTCTCGCCATTCCTCCATGTCTTCCGGCTTGGCCTTGGCTGCGCTGGTGACACGGTTTTCCTGGGCCGAACCAACGTCGCCGGTCTGGTAGCGCACTTCCTGGGCGTAGCCGCCGATATCGTGGGTCCAGTTCGGGATGCCCGACATCGACATATTCGTGCCCGACGCAATCTGGTCAAACAGGTTGTTCCAGCGGCCGACCGTGTCGCCACTCCAGACCGCTACCGCATTGCGCTGGATGCCGGCGAAGCCCGAACGCGACAGGATGAACTGGCGTTTATCTGGCTGGTCGCGCTTGAGGCCATCGATCATGGCGCCCGTGCTCACCAGGCTGTATGGGTTGAAGGTGATTTCGCCGGCGCCGTAGACGGTCGGTCCGATCAGGTCCTTGAAGTCTTCCAGGCGGCTGTTCGACAGTACGTCAGGTTCGGTATTGTCCATCCACCAGGCGTCGAAGCCCAGGTCGACCAGCTTGGTCTTCATCTGGCGATAGTAGATGTCGCGCGCTTCCTTGGTGTACGGATCGTAGTGGCTGTTCAGGTAACCCTTGCCAACCCAGTCGCGCGAGCCATTCTCGACGTTCTTGGTCCACATATAGCCCTTCTTCTCGAACTCCTTGTAGTTCTCGGTATTGGCGTAGAACTTGCCCCACACCGACAGCATGATGCGCGCGTTCTGCTTGTGGACCGCGTCCACCATGCCCTTCGGATCCGGGAAGCGGGTCTTGTCGAAGTCGTGCGAGCCCCAGCCGTCTTCTGGCCAGTAGAACCAGTCCTGCACGATGTTATCGAGCGGCCAGCCGCGCTTGCGGTACTCGCCCAGCGCGTCGAGCAGCTGCTGCTGGGTTTCGTAGCGCTGGCGCGATTGCCAGAAGCCGTACGACCACTTCGGCATCATCGGCTGTTGGCCGGTCAGGTGGCGGTAGCCGGCGATCGCGCCGTCCATGTTCTGCGCGCTGATCACGTAATAGTTGATCGCTTCGGCGATCTCGGACGACATGGTCAGCGAATGACGCTCTGGCGTCGGCAACGGGTTGTTATGGGTGATGGCCACCATGCCACCCGACGGCTTCCACTCCAGGTGCAGCTTGACCGGCTTGTTCTTGGCGAACTTGACCTCGAAGTTGTGGTACCACGGGTTCCAGCCCATGCGCCACACGTCCATTACTTCCTTGCCGTCGACGGTCAGCTTGGCATAGTCCGACGAGTACAGCTGCATCTTGTGCACGCCCGGCTTGTCGCTGCTCATGGTCCCTTCCCAGACCACGCGCACGTTCTGCAGTTCCTTGATCGGCTTGAGCTCTTTCGGCCAGTTCTCGTCGACGTCCTTCAGGTACTGGTAGGCGATGTCTTTCTCCTGGCGCGTCAGCGCCAGCTTGCCGTCGATGTAGTAGCGCGCGGTCAGGCCTTCGCTCTTGCCATCGGCGCCGCGCAGGGTCAGGTCGCGCGACATGTGGTCGTACGGGGTCTCGTCACCGAAACGCGAGATCGAATTATTGTCCCACAGGAGACCGTAACCCTTGTCGGAGACCACGAACGGCACGGCTGCGATCATATTGTGCTGCTGGAGCAGCACGTCTTCGCCGTTGTAGTTCATCTGGTTGTTCTGGTGCTGGCCCAGGCCATAGTACGCATCTTTGGTGCCGTGGTTGAAGCCCTGCTTGATTGCCATGAACGGCTTGCCGCCCACGTTCACGGGCTTCATCGATTCGGACGCCTGCGCCAGGAAGCGCTTGCCGGCGGCGTCGAAGAACTGCACCTGGCCGTCTTTCAGCGACACCGTTGCGGCGATCTTGCCGGCCTTGAGCTGCACCGCATCCTTGCCTGGCGCGACCGTGAACTGGCACTTGTCGGCGCACGGCACGGCCACCGTCATGAGCGACGGCGTGAGGGTCTTGTTGTCCTGGTCGAGCTTGACCACCTGGATGATGTTGTCGCTCATGAGGGTCAGGCGCACCACCTTGGCGCCGCTATCGGGACGAACCTCGATGCCGGTGCCGGTTTGCTGGTACGTGCCCGCCTGGGCCTGGATACTCGTCGTGAGGAACAGCGCCGCGGCTGCCATCTGTGTCATACGCATAATCGATCTCCTGTGATGTTCTAGTTTATTCTTGATACGTGCCGAGCCTGACCTTGAGCACCGTCGGCGTTGCCGGCAGGTTCAGGCCGTAGTCGGTCTGGTCGCCGTTCCAGTTGCGCTCCATGACCCACTTGCCGCTGGCGTCGAAACGGCCTTCTTCCACCCGCGCCAGCATCGACGGCTTGCCGTCATTGGCGCCGCTCGGCGAGAGCTTGATGCGCGCCTGCTGGCCGACCAGCACGAATTCGTTCTCGCCGATCTGGGCCATCGCCACGCCGCCGCCCGGCTGCTCGGTGCCCGACTGGACCTCGTTCTTGTCCTTCAGGTACTGGCGCTCGCCGAACTGGAATTCGCGGAACGACACGGTCGCCTTCCAGCCTTTCATCTCAACAGTCTGCGGCGCGCGGTCGTCGCCCTCTGCCACGCCGTGGGTGCGGCCCTCGAAGGCCCAGCGCGCCCATTGGCGCTGCATCGGCGCGAACACGCCGTAAACCTTCCAGAAAGGTTCCACCATGCGGCGGTCGGTGAACTTCGAGCCCAGCGGATAGTTACTGTACTCGGCGTAATCGAGACCGAATGGCGCGACGCCGATGGCGCCCATGCCGAAGGCCTGGTAGACATAGCGCGCATACGCCGGGGCATTGCCCATCTCGGGGATCATCAGCGCGTTGTCGGGCCGCTTGTACGAATTGAGGATCAGGCTCACCTTGTCCGACTCGGGCATGTAGATGTCCGGGGCGGCGAAGTCGATGTGCGGCGCGGCCGCCTTGTAGATGTCGATCACGTCATAGGTCGGGCCGCCGCTGGCGAAGTTGCCCTGCCATGGCAGCGCCGGTTTGGCCGACGGCTCGCGCAGCGCGGCATTCACGAACATCGGCAGGTCGTACACGGCGCGGCCGGCCTTGGCGATCGATTCGATATAACTGGCAATCGCCCAGGAGTGGAAATACTGCTCGGCGTAGTCGCCGTAGACCTGGGTCCAGTTGCCGCTCGTGACACCGGCGACCTTCGGTTTCTGGCGCGCGATGACGGCGGCCGGCACCGGCTGCTCGAACGCGGCCTGGGCGCGCGCGCCGTGGTCGCGCGCAAATCCGTAGGTACCGACTTCGTTCTCGACCTGCACCATGATCACGGTGCGGTGATCAGAGTCGATCTTCTTGATGTGCTCCATCATCTTCACGAAGGCGCGGCGATCCAGCGCCAGTGTCTCTTCGGCGAACGGCGAGTGGCTGTAGACGTTCTTGCCGTCCTTGTCCTTCATGCGCGGGAAGCGGGCATTATCGAACTTGACCCATTCCGGCAGGTAGCCCGGACCGGTGTTCTTCCAGGTGCCGAACCAGATGATCACCAGGCGGATCTTGTTCTGGCGCGCTTGCCGGACCAGGGTGTCGAGGAAGCTGAAATCGAACGTGCCTTCTTTTGGCTCGACCTGCTCCCAGGCGATCGGCATCTCGAGGGTATTGGCGTTGGCGTCTTTCAGCGCGGCCCAGACCTTGGGCAAGGCGGCAGGGTAATTGCTGGAATTGTGCGCCTGGCCCGACAGCATCAGGAACGGCGCGCCGTCCACCATCAGCGCGTGCTTGCCGTCGCGCTCGACGAGGCGTGGCAGTTCGGGGGCCGCGGCTGCGCCACCGGCCGCGAGCAGCAGGCAAAGTGGCGCCACGATGTGTTTGACACCGCGGGCGATCTGGTTCAGGGTCATGCTGGTTGTCTCCTTTATTGTCGTTCGCAAGCTACTGCGTCGTCCACTGCAACTGGGCGCCGCTCAGCGTGCGGCTTTGCCCGGGTCCTACGTCGATCTCGATCACTTTGGCGCCGTAGCGCACCTTCGGCGTGCTGGCGCCACCGGCCAGGACGCGCACCGTGGCGTTCTCCAGGCGGCCAGCGCGCCAGCTGACATCGACCTCGTAGCCGCCGCGTGCACGCAATCCTTTGACCGAGCCAGTCGCCCAGCCCGATGGCAGGGCCGGCAGCAGGTGGATCTCGCCGGCATGCGATTGCAGCAGCATCTCGGCGATCGCCGCCGTGGCGCCGAAATTGCCGTCGATCTGGAATGGCGGGTGCGCATCGAGCATGTTCGGGTAAGTGCCGCCGGCGTTGTTATGTTCCGAGAAGATGCCGGCCTGCTCCGAGGCGCGCGCGCCCGGCGCCGCCAGGACGCCACGCAGCATGCGATAGGCGCGGTCGCCGTCGTGCAGGCGCGCCCAGAACGCCATCTTCCAGGCCATCGACCAGCCGGTGCCGGCGTCGCCGCGGGCTTCGAGCGTGCGGCGCGCTGCCGTGGCCAGTTCCGGCGTCTGTACTGGCCCGATCTGGCGGCCCGGGAACAAAGCGAACAGGTGCGACACGTGGCGGTGGGTGTCCTTCGGCGTGTCGAGGATGGGGTCCTTTTTCTCTTCCAGCCACTCGAGCAGCTGGCCCCAGCTGCCGATGCGCGGGCCGGCCAGGCGGTCGCGCATGTCGGTCAGCGTCGCGCGCAATGCGGGATCGGCTTTCAGGATGCCGGCCGCTTCGACCGTGTTGTTGAACAGGTCCCACACGATCTGCTGGTCGTAGGCGACGCCGTCTTCCACGGGGCCATGCTCGGGCGACCAGCCCTGCGGGGCGACCAGCCGACCGTCCGGCAGCTCCTTGAGGTAGTCCTGCCAGAAGGCGGATGCCTCCTTCATCATCGGGTAGGCCACCTCGCGCAGGAAACGTTCGTCGCGCGTGAAGGCATAGTGTTCCCAGAAGTGCTGGGCATACCAGGCGTTGCCGGTCTTGTTCCACAGGAAGCCCATCGCGCCGAAGGGATTGGACTCGGTGCGCAGGGTCCAGCCGCGTACCGGCTTGCCATCAAGCCGCTTGAATTCCTGCGCCGTCGCCTGGCGCCACACGGGCGCCAGTCCTGTGATGAAGTCGAGGAACGGCGTAGCCAGTTCGGACAGGTTTGTCACCTCGGCCGGCCAGTAGTTCATCTGGACATTGATATTGGTGTGGTAGTCCGAATTCCACGGCGGCGTATAGCTGTTGTTCCACAGCCCCTGCAGGTTGGCCGGGAGCGAACCGCGCGAGCTCGAGGCCAGCAGATAGCGGCCGTACTGGAAGTACTGCGCTTCGAGTTCGGGATCGTTGCCCTGCTTCGTGTACGCCAGCAGGCGCGCATCGGTCGGCATTGCGCGGCGCTCGAGCGGCGCGTCTCCCAGGTCGAGCGCAACCCGTTTGAGCAGCCTGGCGAAATCCTGCTCATGCTCGGCGCGCAGCGCCTCGACCGGCTGCGCCGCGGCCTGGTCCACCTGCCGCGTGACGCTCGGCAGCGGATTGGCGCCATTGAAGCGGCGCGTGGCGTCGAGCACAAAACTGGTACCGGCGCCCAGGACCAGGGTCAGTGAATCCGCACGCTTGAATGCGATGCGCACACCGTCGGCGGCCAGCGTGCCGCCTTCGTTGAGCACCTGCACCTGGCTGGCGTAGGTCATGGCATTGCTGCTGGTGTCCTGGCCCTTGGGCGTGAAGCCAGCGAGGGTGCCGGCCGCGCGCAGGCGGTTGCCCGATACCGTCAGCTTGGCGCCGTGGCGGTCGGCCAGGGAGACCGCGCCGCTGTACTGGCCTGGCTTGTCCGCCGTGAGGCGCAGCACGATCACCTGCGCCGGATAGCTGGCCCAGGCTTCGCGGGTATAGGTCACGCCCTGGTGGGTGTAGCGCACGGTATGCACGCCGCGCTCCAGGTCCAGCGTGCGGCGGTAATTGGTGACGCCGTTCGCATGGCCAGGCAGGTCGACCAGCACGTCGCCGAAGGGCTGGAACGCGCCCATTGCCTTGTCGTCGCCGGTCCACAGCGTGATGTCGTTGAACTGCAAGTGCTCGCGGCCCGGCTGGCCGAATACCATCGCGCCGATACGTCCGTTGCCGATCGGGAGTGCTTCTTTTTCCCAGCCCTGGTCGTTATCCTGGGCCGGCTGGTGGTAGCGCAGCACCATCTCGGGGGCCGCGCCGGCGACGCCAGCCAGGAACAGGCCGGCCACCAGCAGCGTCGCCTTCAAGGTAGTCGTGGAGCTCATTGTGCAGGCTTTCCATAGACGATGCCGCGGCCGGCGGTGCTCATGTAGACGACACCGAAGCGGTTGACATCGCCGACGATGAAGTGGCCATCCCCGGGCCCGCCGTACTGGTGGGCGTCGTCGTTGATGCGCTGCCAGGTGCCGCCCAGGTCGAGCGAGCGGTAGATGCCGCGCACTTCGTTCACGCTGCCCCACATATAGACGGTCGGATGGTCCTTGCCCGGTGCAGCCTTGCCGAAGCCGACTGCGCCGCAGTAGCCGACGCCGGCCAGCGGGGAGAACGTGGCGCCGCCGTCGAGCGAGCGCACCAGGCCACCGTTCTTGAGCGGCACCCACAGGTCGCCCTCCCGGCCCGGCAAGGCACGCAGCAAGCGCGAGCCGCCGGCCGGCAAGCTGGCGCGCGGCGTGAACGTCGCGCCGCCATCGATGCTGGCCATCAGCGCCTTGTCGTCATAGGCATAGAACACATTGGCGCGTAGCGGATCGGCCACCGCGCGCAGGTTCAAGCCTGACACGCCCTTGACTTCGGTCCAGTTGGCGCCGTTGTCACCGGAGCGGTACAACGTCGACATGCCCTGCGGCGAGTGCACCAGTGAAGAGCCGTCGGTGGAGATGGCCACGCGACCGCGCTTGCCTTGCAGCGCCGGCGTCTGCTTCCAGGTGGCGCCGCCATCGCGGGTGATCAGCATGGCGTCGCCCACGCGCACCATGGTGCCGGGGCGACCGGGGGCTGCATCGAGCCCATAGGTCGTGCCGATCTCCGGCTTGTGGATGCGGCCCGGGCGCGTCGGATCGTCGTGGATGAAACCATCATAGTCGCCAATCACGGACACCGCAGGCAGCCCGGGCATGCTGACAAATCCGAGTGGCACCGTCTCTTCCAGGCCCTTGACCGTGAAGGTCCAGGTGGCCGGCTTGGCATCGATGTTCGCGGTGCGGAAGATGCCGTTGCCGGACGTGACCCAGACGGCGCGCGGATCCTGCGGGTCGAATTCGAGCGAGCCGGCCCAGTGGATCGCGTGGCCCTGCAGCCATGGCACGCCGGCGTTGTCGCGTTGGAAGCCGCGCGCGATCACGTCGGTCCAGGTGGAACCAGCATCGTTGGACAGGTAGATGCGGTCGCCCTTGGCGTCGCCCTGCGGAATGAAGGTATTGATCGTTGAGACAACCAGGCGGCGCGGATTGTTCGGATCGACGCTGATGCCCGCAAACGGGAACGTGATGCCCTTGGGAGTCACCTCGGTCCAGGCCTTGCTGGCGATGTGGTACTTCCAGACCTGGCCACGCGCGACCGGCTCGCTGCCGCTCTTGTTCGGATGCGGACCCGCGCCATCGGCATAGGTGATGTACACGCTGCCAGCGCCATCGAGGGCGGCACGCTGCGGCATCAGCGCGGTCGGCGCGCCGGCCACCGGGGCGAAGCTGGCGCCGCCATCGTCGCTGCGGTACAGGTTCGGGCCCACGCTGCCGAAGCGCGAGACGCCGACGAACAGGCGGTGCGCCTGGCCGTCCTTCACGCTTGCCGGGTCCGGCAGCACGATATTGATGCCGACATCGTTGGGCGTGGTGGTGACCGGCAGCGCGCTGCTGCGCGACCAGGTCTGGCCAGCGTCGCTACTGACAAACAGGCCGTCGCGGCGGGAACCGAGCCACAGGCGCTTACTGGAACCGGGATCGACCGCGAGACGCTCGCCGTTCTGACGTCCGAAGCCGTTGCCATGGGTTTTGAATTGGGTCGTGACGTCGACGCTGATGAAGGTCTTGCCGTAGTCGGTCGAGCGCAGCACGGCGGTACGACCGCCATTCAGGTAGGCGATGCCGGCCAGCAGCCATACATTGGCTGCATTGTGCGGGTCGATCGCCAGGGAGTCGATGCCGAGCAGGCCGGTCTGGTCCTCGCCAACCCAGTCGAGCAGCGCGGTCCAGCGTCCATCCTTGGCGTCCCAGCGATAGGCGCCGCCGACGTCGGTCCGGGCGTAAGCAATACCAGGCTCGCTGCGGCTCGGGATGACAGCAGTGACAAAACCGCCACCGCCGATGGCGACGCTGTCCCAGACGTAGGATGTATTGACACGCGAAGCTGAGGAGACACGGCCCCTGTCCTGCTCGTTGGCAAATGCGGGGGCCGTGGCGGCGACTGCGACGCAGATGGCCGCAACCGCGCCCACGTACACGCCTGGCCGGCGCGCAATCGTGGTACGCATGAAGTCTCCTGTTTCTAATTTATTATTGGCTTACTGCAAACCATGCTAAACAATCCAGGGGGCGCTTGCAAGGGAAATGTTCGCGCTAACAGAAAAATTCGTGCTCTACGCGGGCGCCGGGAGAGAAGCCCTGCAACATTTCATGATTGCGTATAACATTGCGGGACTTCGAACCGGCTGCATCAAAGCCGGCCAACACGTCCAATGAGGAGACCCCATGAATATCAGTGGCGAAATGATCATCGGCCAGCGCATCCTGCGCGGCAGTGCCGGCACCGTGCGTGCCTATAACCCGTCCACCAAACAGGAGCTCGAACCCGCCTTCGGCCTGGCGACACCAGAAGACCTGGCCCGTGCCTGCGAACTGGCCGATGCCGCCGTCGAGCCCTACCGCGCCTTCAGCCTGGAAGAGCGCGCCCGCTTCCTGGAAACAATCGCCCAGCGCATCCTCGACCTGGGCCCGGCCCTGATCGAACGCGCGACACAAGAAAGCGGCCTGCCAACAGCACGCCTCGAAGGCGAACGCGGCCGTACGGTGAACCAGCTGCGCCTGTTCGCCAAGGTGGTGCGCGATGGTCACTTCCTGGAAGCGACGCTCGATTCCGCCCTGCCCGAGCGCATCCCGCCACGCTCCGACCTGCGCATGCGCAAGATCCCGGTCGGCGCGGTCGCTGTTTTCGGCGCGAGTAACTTCCCGCTGGCGTTCTCGGTCGCTGGTGGCGACACCGCATCCGCGCTGGCTGCCGGCTGCCCGGTCGTGGTCAAGGCCCACAATGCCCACCTCGGCACCTCGGAACTGGTGGCCAAGGCCGTGCTGCAAGCCTCGCTCGATTGCGGCATGCCGGACGGCGTGTTCTCGCTGATTATCGGCGAAGGCAACCAGATTGGCGGCGATCTCGTCAGCCATCCGGCAATCCGCGCGGTGGGCTTCACCGGCTCGCGCGCCGGCGGCCTGGCGCTGGCGCAGATCGCCAGCCGCCGCAAGGAACCGATCCCCGTGTATGCCGAGATGAGCAGCATTAATCCGGTCTACTTGCTGCCTGGCGCGCTGGCGACTGGCGGCGCCACGCTGGCTGGCGCATTCGTCGACTCGCTGACCATGGGCGTCGGCCAGTTCTGCACCAATCCGGGCCTGGTCATCGCGCTGGCCGGCCCCGAGCTGGACGCGTTCAGCGCGGCCGCCACCGCCGCGCTGCAGCTCAAGCCCGCCGGCACCATGCTCACTGCGGGAATTCACAAGGCGTATTCGGAAGCGGTCGGCATCCGGGCCGGTATCGCGGGCGTGCAGCTGGTCGCGCACGGCAGCACCGAGGGTGCAGGCTGCGCCGCTCGCGCCGCACTATACCGTTGCGACGCCACGACCTTCCTGGCCAATCCGGCGCTCGAAGAAGAGATCTTTGGACCGGTCTCCCTGATCATTTCATGTGCCAATCAGGACGAGATCCTGGCCGTCACCCGCCACCTGGAAGGCCAGTTGACCGCGACCGTGCACGCCGTCGAAAGCGACCATGGGTTGGCTGGCGCCCTGCTGCCGCTACTCGAGCGCAAGGTGGGCCGCATCCTGTTCAATGGCTTCCCGACCGGTGTCGAGGTCTCGTACGCGATGGTACATGGCGGCCCGTTCCCGGCCACGTCCGACCCGCGTAGCACCTCCGTCGGAGCGACCGCGATTGAACGCTTCCTGCGGCCGGTGTGCTACCAGGACGTGCCGGCGGGCTTGCTGCCGGAAGCGCTCAAGGATGGTAATCCGCTTGGGATCGTGCGCCTGGTGGACGGCGAACTGAAACTGCCGGGTTAAACAGATTGGAGGTATCCCGGTAGATGGGCGGCAAGGATCTACCGGGACAGGCCGTCATTCCAGCAGCGCAACGCCCCGTGGTTTGATGGAAGCCCGGGCAAGGGTGTCGAGGCGCGGGTCAGGCGCCTACTTCACCGCCGGGGGCTGCGGCTTCGGACGAGGGATAAGCACTTTTTCGACAAATCTGTCAGCCTGCCCGCCCTGGAAAACCGCCGGGTGCCGACTTTTAAATGCTGGGCACGCGTGGATGGCCGCGATCAACCATGGCGATCGTCCGGCGCTGTTATTACCCTGCCCTGGGTCCATCATGTAGCCGATGCGCTCAGCGATGACTTCACCGGTCGACAAATCAAGCACCCTCAGTGAACTGCCGGCGATCCAGTGTTGGCGATCCTCGGTCGTCGAAATATCGTCGTAGGTGACTCCATATCGTGGCGGCGCGCCGCTTGCCGGGCTTGAGGCAAGCTGTACACGCAAATAATCGATAACGTACTTAGGAACAGTTTTTCCAGGCTGATCAATGAATGCAGTATAACGATGCCGTTTTCCGTCTTTCGGGCTACCGGCTTCGACGAATTCATACCCTACCTGCTCACGTGGCGTGTGTGCGCGATTCTTCAGGCGCGCGACCTCGGCATGAAGTTCGTGGTGCGCTCGCAGGAAGCTCTCGATGTAACCGTCTTCGACGTAGTCCCTGCCATAAGGATCGTCAAGCCGGAATTGATTGCCGAAATTTTGTGCTGATGGCCGCAGCTTTAGCAAGAACACGCCATCGACATCCTTAACCGTTTTATGGATCCGTTGACCAGCAGACAAGCAGCGCTGTTGGAAGAGCGCATGCGCGGCGTTGGACGACCTGGCGTCGGCGTCGCTCGATGAAAACGGCCAGGTGGCAAGCAATAGGACAAGAAAAGATCTGTTCATTGCGGCGTATTCGTTAAAGATAGAGCAGTTCAGTGCCCAGCGTGACTATCGCGCGCCACCAGCTCTGCGTTGCCCGAGATCGCTGTCCATCCAGGCCGAACGACTGGCGCACTTGGACGCCAGCGAAGTAAACTATCCTAACAGAAACTTTCGCATCAATGATCACCGATCGTTACACCAGTAACGCTTAACGATCCTGGCAATGAGCCCGCATTGCTATTCACGCCTGCGGTACCAGTTTTCCGGCTTGACGAGGAGAGCCGCCTTGGTCGGCTTTTCTTCAAACGCCAGATCTATGCGCGCCTCGGCAACCTGAATGGCTTTGCCAGCCGGCGGCTTGTCGCCATCGATACGTATCCAGGACAGCGACAGCTCCGAGAAATCGGTGATCTTTTGCTGCGCCAGCAGGTCGGACACGTCGTACTCGAGCTTGGCAGGCCCGTGGTGCGAGGCCGCCGCAATCTGGAATGCCCCCAGGGTACCAATGAATGACTGCTCGGACGCCGAGGACTCGCTCAAGGCCGGCATATTGAGATAGAGCGCATAGAAAAATCCACCTTGCGCTGCTAGCTCACTCGCCGATGCGCGATCAATCACGACCTTGATCTTGCCGATGCGTGTTCCTGTTTCCCACTCACTGCCACCCCTGCGCGCGGCCACCACGCGCCCCACCTCGGCAGCATCCGTCTTGTCCACACGCAGCCGAACCGAGACCGATTGCTCGTCGAATGCCACCTGGGAGAAACCGCCCAGCGACCGCCTGAACTCCGAAATTCTGCGCCGGCGAGCAGTGGGCAGAGACCGGAACGGGGGGCGCTGCCGGGCCGCAAGGTCGAGCGACGGCGCCAGCCTGCTCGTCTGCGTCCTCAACGTCGCCGGAACCGGTGGCAAGGTGATTGGTACATTGGTATTGGCGTAATCGATGCCGATCCAGTTCGGATCGAGCGTGCGATAGCGTTCGATACTCAAATCGCTTGCGTACACATTGTTGCCGGCCCAGTAGGGGTGGCTATTGGTCGAGGAGTATGGAAAGGCCGACAGGGGAATCCCCTTGCCATCGGGTAGCGCCCATGCATGCGTCAGCCGATCGACACTGCCATGATGCAGATAGAAGATCGGGTCCAGCGGCGACTGCATCGTGGTCATCACGCCCCCGATCAAGTCGTGCACGGGATTGTGCACATCCTCGATCTTGGGTTCGAAGGCATTGCTGGTGCCTTGCTGGAAGTTGTGTACATTGGCCGCGAACGGCAGCAGATTGAGCGCGTGGTACACGTTCGCACTCATGCGTGGTACGTACAATGGATTGGTCGGGGAAGGATCGGTGAATTCGGCCGGGATCGTGGCGTAAGAATAGTAATCCCAGTACGGCAGGTTCAGGTCAGGGTCGCCCGACGCGATGCGCAGCTGCTGCTCGAAGTAATACAGATATCCGCGGTGCCATGAAATGAAATACGGGGCGCCGTGCGGGCAGTGGTTGACGTGGACATTGGTCCAGAATTGCAGCGAACCCCGGCTGGCCGGATTCGTATTGGCACGCATCGAAGCGATGGCGTTGCGGAACGACTGGTAATGCGTCGTGAGCTTGAACTGCTGCCATTCCTGGCGAATCCGAATGCCCGACTGCGCCGATGCGTCATGCAGCAACCATGGCGCGACCGCGACTCCCAATCCCGACTTGAGCAACTTCCTTCTGAACCTGTTCTGGATTTTCATCTTATCCTCTTTATGAACGATCAACGATGATGTTCATTCGAGTCTAAGAAGGGATCACGCCGGCGTCGCACGCACGTGTTCAACGCTTAAGCGCGATCAAACCCCAACCAGGGTGGGTTGTTCGGAACCGACGGCGTCGCTGGCAAAGGCGCCGGGATCAGGAGCCAGCCTTCCCCGGCGCTACCCGTCAATCAACGCGTGCTGCTGCGCGTCGCCACATCCAGCCACACCGCCAGGGTCAGGATCAATCCCTTGACGATCATCTGCCAGTAAGCATCGACGTCCAGCATCGACATGCCGTTGTCGAGGCTGGCCATCACCAGCGCCCCGACCAGCGCGCCGTGCACGGTGCCGGCGCCGCCGCGCATCGAGGTGCCGCCGATGAAGCAGGCCGCGATCACGTCCAGCTCCGCCGACACCCCGGCCGACGGCGAACCGGCCGCCAGGCGCGCCGTGTTGATCAGGCCCGCCAGCGCACACATCAAGCCCATCAGGCCGAAGATCCACAGCTTGACCTTGCGCACATCGATGCCCGACAGGCGCGTCGCTTCCATATTGCTGCCTACCGCATAAATGCGGCGGCCGAACACGGTCTGCTTCGCGATATAGCTGAACACGCCGAGCAGCACCAGCAGGATCAGCACCGGCAGCGGAATACCCTCATAGCTGTTGAAGGTCGAGATCAGTCCCGCCAGCACCACACCCACCAGCGCCACCCGGAACACCGAGCGCCACAGGGCAATCACCGGCAGGTTATGGCGCGCCTGGTTGACGCGCTGGCGCCAGGCCAGCACCGCGGCCAGCGCGAACAGCGCGACGCCGAGGACGATACCCCAGGTCGGCGGCAGGTAAGCCTGGCCCAGCTGCTCCATGCCCGGCGACACCGGCGCCACGGTGGCGCCATCGGTCAACCCCAGCACCACGCCGCGATAGGCGAGCATGCCCCCTAACCCGACAATGAAGGACGGTATGCCCGCATACGCCGTCAGATAGCCATTCAGGAAGCCGCACAGCAGGCCGGCGCCGAGCACCACCAAAATCGATAGCGGCAAGGGCATGCCGTGGGTGACATCGAGCACCGCCGCCATCCCGCCCAGCAGGCCGAGCAAGGAGCCGATCGACAGGTCGATTTCGCCGGCGATGATGACGAACACCATGCCGCAGGCCAGGATGCCGGTGATCGACATCTGGCGCATCAGGTTCGAGAGATTGCGCGCCGAGGTGAAGCCGCCGTCGGTTTTGTAGCTGAAGAAGGCCCAGATCAGCGCGATCGCCACCAGCAGGGCCAGGATTTTATATTGCGTGAACAGCCGTTTGAGAGTCGTTGTCGTCATCGTCTTGATTTTCTTCTGTCATGCCTGGCCGAGAGCGGCCGCCAGCACGGTTTCCTGGGTCAGGCCCTGGTTCGGGAATTCGCCGCGCAGCCTGCCCTCGCCCATCACCAGCACGCGGTCGGACACGCCGAGCACTTCGGCCAGTTCGGACGAGACCATGACGATCGCGATGCCCTGCGCCGCCAGCTCCAGCATCAATTTATAGATCTCGAACTTGGCGCCAACGTCGACGCCGCGGGTCGGCTCGTCCAGGATCAGCACCTTGGGGCCGGTCAGCAGCATCTTGGCCAGCACCGCTTTCTGCTGGTTGCCGCCCGAGAGCGCGGTGATCGGCAAGGCCGGCGTGGCAGTTTTCAGCGCGAGCTGTCTGATCTGCGCGCCGACCGCGCCGGCTTCCTCGTTGTCATCGATGCGGGTCAGGTGCGAGTAGCGCTGCAGTACCGACAGCGTGATGTTCTCGCCCACCGACAGATCGCGCACGATGCCGTGGTGCTTGCGGTCTTCGGGCACCAGCGCAAAGCCGGCGCGGATCGACTTGAGCGGCGTCGAGGTATCGACCTTGCGGCCCCCAAGCCAGACTTCGCCCGTGTACTTGCCCGGATACGAGCCGAAGATCGCCGTCACCAGCTCGGTGCGCCCGGCGCCGACAATCCCCGCAATGCCCAGGATTTCACCCGCACGCACCTGGAACGACACGTCGTCGACCTTCTTGCGGCGCGGCTGCTCGGGGTCGTAACAGGTGATATTGCGCGCTTCCATCACCACCTCGCCCACCGCATGCGGCAGCGACGGATACATCTGGTTCAATTCACGCCCGCACATCTGCGCGATGAGGCGCTCGACGCTCATCGCGGCCATCGGCGTGGTGCCGATATGCTTGCCGTCGCGGATCACGACGATGGTGTCGCAGATCGCTGCGACTTCTTCCAGCTTGTGCGAGATGTAGACGCAGGCCACGCCCTTGGCCTTGAGGTCGCGGATGATCTCGAGCAGCACCGCGATTTCGGATGCCGTCAGCGAGGCCGACGGCTCGTCCAGGATCAGGATGCGTGCGTTCTTGTTCAGGGCCTTGCCGATCTCGATCAGCTGCTGGTGGCCGCCGCCATAGTGCTTCACCGGCAGCACCACGTTCACATCGGGCAGCTTCAGTTCGCGCAGGATCTCTTCGGCGCGCCGGTTCATGGCGGGATAATCCAACCGCCCACCGGGCAAGGTGATCTCGTTACCCAGGAAGATATTCTCGGCCACGCTCAGCTCGGGCACCAGCATCAGTTCCTGGTGGATGATGATGATGCCGGCGTCCTCGGTCTCGCGCACCGATTTGGCCCGCAGTGGCTGGCCATCGAGCAAGATCTCGCCATCCCAGCTGCCATGCGGGTAAACCGCCGACAGCACTTTCATCAGGGTCGACTTGCCGGCGCCGTTCTCGCCGCACAGGCCGATGCATTCGCCGGGGCGGATCGCCAGGTCGATGCCGTCCAGCGCGGGCACGCCATCGAAACGCTTGGCGATGCCCTTCATTTCCAGTAAATAAGCAGACATCGTGCGCTTATTTGCCGGCCAGCTGGCCCTGGGTATAGAACCCGTCCTTCACCAGCACATCGACGTTTGCCTTGTTCAAGAGGATCGGTTTGAGCAGCACGGTGCTGACCTGCTTGAAGCCGTTATTCAGCTGCGCGTTATAGGCCGGCTTTTCGTTGCGCACCAGTTGCACGGCGAGCGTCGCGGCGCTGGTGGCGATGGTCTTCAATGGCTTGTAGACCGTCATCGACTGGGTGCCGGCGATCACGCGGCGCACCGCGGCCAGGTCGGCATCCTGGCCCGACACCGGCACCTTGCCGGCCAGCTTCTGCGAGGACAGCGCCTGGATCGCACCGCCGGCGGTGGCGTCGTTCGAGGCGACAACGGCGTCGATCTTGTTGTCATTGGCGGTCAGCGCATTCTCGACGATCGACATCGCTTCGGAAGCGCTCCAATCCTTCACCCACTGGCGGCCGACCACCTTGATGTCGCCCTTGTCGATCAGCGGCTGCAGCACCTTCATCTGACCTTCGCGCAGGATCTTGGCGTTGTTGTCGGTCGGCGCGCCGCCCAGCAGGTAGTAGTTACCCTTTGGTTTCAGCTGCACCATCGACTGCGCCTGCAGTTCGCCCACGGCCTTGTTGTCGAACGAGATATAGGCGTCGACATCGGCATTGAGGATCAGGCGGTCGTACGACAGCACCTTGATCTTGGCCTTCTTGGCTTCGCGGATCGCGTTATTGAGCACGGTGGCGTTGTACGGCACGATCACCAGCACGTCGACGCCGCGCGAGATCAGGTTCTCGATCTGGGCGATCTGGCGCTGCTCGCTGGCGTCGGCCGATTGCACGTAGACCTTGGCGCCGAGCTTCTCGGCGGCGCCGATGAAGTAATCGCGGTCGCGCGTCCAGCGCTCCAGGCGCAGATCGTCGATCGAGAAACCGATCTTGGGATTTTTGGCATCGGCCATGCTTGGCGCGGACGCGAACAGCATTGCGCACCCCAGTCCGATGGCGATACTCATGGTCTTGATGTTGGTTTTCATGCTTGTCTCCTTGCTCGTCTACTGTTTATTATCGGCTCCGGGTAAGTACGCCCGGGCCGTGTTGACATTTTGCTCAAGAATTGCCGATTACGCCACTATTTATCGCTGAGTCCCATCCGATTAATGGTTATGGCGCGGCATCACGCTCGACACGCCCCGGTACGGCAACGCCAGTTCCATGCAGGCGCCTGTGTGCAGCTGGCCGACCGTGGCACGGTAGATCTCTTGCCAAGGCGTCTGGCTGGCCGGGATCTGCGGCGGATCGTCCTTGCGGCGCGCTTCCAGTTCACCGTCCGGCAGCAGCACATCGCAGCGGCCGTGGTTCAGGTCGACGCGCACCACGTCGCCGGTGCGCAGCAGCGCCAGGTTGCCGCCAGCGGCGCTTTCGGGTGACGCATTCAGGATCGACGGGCTGTCCGAGGTACCCGACTGGCGGCCGTCGCCCAGCGTCGGCAAGTTATTGATGCCTGCCTTGATCAGGGCATCGGGCGGTTGCATGTTCACCACTTCGGCCGATCCCGGCCAGCCGATCGGGCCGGAACCGCGGATCACCAGCATGGTGTGCTCGTCGATGCCGAGGCTCGGGTCATTGATACGGTTGTGGTAGTCGTCCGAACCGTCGAACACGACCACCTTGCATTCGAAGCAGTTCTCGTGGCCCGGCTGCGCCAGGTAGCGCATGCGGAAGGCCGGCGAAATCACGCTGGTCTTCATGATCGCGAAGTCGAACAGATTGCCTTTCAAAACCAGGAAGCCGGCATGCTCCTTGAGCGGCTCGGCGAACGGGCGGATCATTTCGCGGTCGTCGGTTTCGCGGTCGTAGACATTCTGCGCGATGGTCTTGCCGGTGACGGTAATGCGCTCCGAGCGCAGCTTGCCGGCCTGCTCGAGTTCCCACATCACGGCCGGCACGCCGCCGGCGCGGTGGAAGCGCTCGCCCAGGTATTTGCCGGCCGGCTGCATGTTCAGCAGCAGCGGCACGTCGTAACCGTACTCCATCCAGTCTTCAGTCTTGATCTCCACGCCGGCATGGCGCGCCATGGCCATGATGTGCGGCTGGGCGTTGCTCGAGCCGCCGATGGCGGCGTTGACCACGATCGCATCCAGGAAGGCGTCGCGCGTCAAGATCTGCGATGGCCGCACGTCTTCCATGGCCAGGCCGACGATGCGGCGGCCCGTCTCATACGCCATCTGGCCGCGCTCGCGAAATGGCGCGGGGATCGCGGCGCAGCCGGTCAGCGACATGCCGAGCGCCTCGGCCACCGCGTTCATGGTCGATGCGGTGCCCATGGTGTTGCAGTGGCCGGCGGAGGGCGCCGAGGCGGTGGCGATGTCCATGAATTTGTGTTCATCGATGGTGCCGGCCGACAGCTGGCGGCGCGCCTTCCAGATTGCAGCGCCGGAGCCCACCAGTTCACCCTCGAACCAGCCATCGAGCATCGGCCCGCCGGACAGCACGATGGCCGGGATGTCGACCGTCGACACGGCCATGATCTGCGCCGGCGTGGTCTTGTCGCAGCCGGTGGTCAAGACCACGGCATCGATCGGATAGCCGTGCAGGATCTCCACCAGGCCCAGGTAGGCCAGGTTGCGGTCCAGCGCCGCGGTCGGACGGCGGCAGTTTTCAAAGATCGGGTGCAGCGGGAATTCCATCGGGATGCCGCCAGCATCGCGGATGCCGTCGCGCACACGCTTCACCAGCTCCAGGTGGATGCGGTTGCACGGCGTGATGTCGCTGCCACTTTGCGCGATGCCGATGATCGGCTTGCCGCAGCGGAGTTCTTCGGGCGTGATCCCGTAGTTCATGAAGCGCTCGAGATAGAGCGCGGTCATGTCGATGCGGTCAGGGTTGTCGAACCAGTCCTGCGAACGGAAGCGGGGTTTTTTCTGCAGTGTGTCTTTTTTCTGCTCGGTCATGCTCGTGTCTCCAGTGCGCGCGTGTTACAGGCGCAGCGCGTGTTGCGGCAGTCCCGGCGTCTCGGCGCGGAACGTGAACAGGCCGCCGGCCAGTGGCTGCTCGGCGAGTTCGGATTCGCTCAAACCCTTTCGGGCGGTGGTTACGTAGGCGGTGCGCAGGTCGTCGCCGCCAAAGGCCAGCTTGGTGATGTTCGCGCACGGGAAGCGCACCTCACCCACCTTGCGGCCTTGCGGGTCGTAGCGCTCGATGCGCCAGCCGCCAAACAGCGCGATCCACACATGGCCGTCGGCGTCGACTGCCATGCCGTCCGGGTGGCCGCCGCCATTGATACTGACGAAGATGCGCTTGTTCGACAGCGCGCCATCCTGCGCCAGGTCGAAGGCATACACCGTCTTGTCCAGGGTGTCAGTGTGGTACAGCGTGCGCCCATCCGGGTTCACGGCCGGGCCATTGGTGATGATGTAGCCACTGTCCGCGGCGGTTGGCGCCACGCCGGCGCCATCGAAGCGGTACAGCACGCCGGTCGACTGCTCCTCGCCGTTATCCATCGACCCGAACCACAGGCGGCCGGCCGCATCGACGTGGCCGTCGTTGAAGCGGTTGTCAGGCAGGTCGGCCTCGAGCCGCGCCAGCGAGATGAAGGCGCCGTCGGCTTCGATGAAGCGGTACAGGCCATCCTCAAGGCCGCACACCATGCCGCCACCTTCGATCGGCGCCAGGAAGCCGACTTGCGACGGCGCATCCCAGCTCTGGCGGTTGCTACCATCGGCGTCGCAGCGGTGGATGTGGCGGCCCTTGATGTCGACGAACCAGATCTGATTGCGAACGGCGTCCCACAGGGCGCCCTCGCCCAGCGTGGCTTTCACGTCCCACAGGCACTCGGGCTGTACGCTTGATGCCGCGTTCATGCGCCGTACCATCCGGCGTCGACGAAGTATTCGCGGCCACTGCAGCGGCGCGCATTATCCGAGGCCAGGAACAGCGACAGCGCCGCCACGTCCTGCATCTCGACCCGCTCCTGCAGGCACTGGCCGGCGAGGATGCGCGCTTCTTCTTCGGGTGTATGCCACAGCGCCTGCTGGCGCGGGGTGCGCACGGCGCCCGGGATCACGGTGTTGACACGAATATTGTCCGGCCCCAGGTCGCGCGCCAGGCCGCGACTGAGGCCTTCGATCGCGGCCTTGGCCGTCATGTACAGCGACAGCTGGCTCGAGGCCAGGTACCACGAGATCGAACCGAAATTCAGGATCACGCCGCCGCCTTCGCGGCGCATCATGCGCACCGCAGCCTGGGCACAGAAGAACTGGTGACGCAGGTTCACGTTCATCCGGTTCTCGTAATAGGCGGGCGTGACGTCGTCGATGTCGTGGCGGTCGTCGTTGGCAGCATTATTGAGCAGGATATCGATCCCGCCGGCTTCGGCTTCGATGGCGCTGAAGGTCGTGGCCAGCGCATCGAGGTCGGTCAGGTCGCATTGCAAAAAGCGCGGTGCATGGGTGGCGTCCTTGAGCGCCGTCGCGAGCGCGTTGGAAGCTGCCGCGGCGATGTCGAGGAACCAGACCCGGGCGCCCTGGCCGACGAAGGCCGTCACCAGCTCGCTGCCGATGCCGGTGCCGCCGCCGGTGATGACGACCCGCTTGTCGCGCAGGTCTGGATAGGTCGCGTAGACCAGGGATTCTGGGGTTTGTTGCATTGTGAGCTCGCAATTCTGGTGAAGCGCGCCATCGGGCGGTGTCATGATAGGGTCAGCCGGCGAGCAGTGAGCGCCGTGCCAGGTTGCTGTACAGGGCGCGCACGCCGAAAGTCCAGGGCGCGATCACGTCGCTGCGGTCGACCGTGTTGACCAGGGCGCCGAGGGACGGCGTCGAGATGGTGACCGTGTCGCCCGTGTGGTGGGTGAAGCCACCGCCGGCGGTGTCGCGGTCCTTGATCGGCGAGAACATCGTCCCCAAAAACAGCATGAAGCCGTCCGGGTACTGGTGATGCGCGCCGCAGGTCTGGGCCACCAGGTCGAGCGGATCGCGGCTGATTTCGCGCATGCGGCTGGTGCCGGATAGTGCGAACGCGTCGTCATCGCCCTCGATCAGCATGGCGACCTCGCACTGGCGCAGCGTGTCGATGGTGAAGTGTTCGTCGAACAGGCGAATGAAGGGACCGATGGCGCACGAGCCGTTGTTGTCCTTGGCTTTACCGAGCAGCAGCGCGCTGCGGCCTTCGATGTCGCGCAGGTTGACATCGTTGCCGAGGGTGGCGCCAACGACTTCGGCGCGGCTGTTCACGGCTAGCACGATCTCGGGTTCGGGGTTGTTCCAGTGCGACGTCGGATGCAGGCCGACGCGGGCGCCATGGCCGACCGACGACATCGGCTGCGACTTGGTGAAGACTTCAGCATCGGGGCCGATGCCCACTTCCATGTATTGCGACCACAGGCCGCGCTCGATCAGCTCCTGTTTCAGGCGCATGGCGGCGTCCGAGCCCGGGGTGATGTCGGCCAGGTTGCCGCCGAACGAGG
>Ga0265797_10001480_pt1 | contig 41206 bp, 24 predicted proteins | sample P2T30metagenome_FD_192433 | JGI IMG/M metagenome (GOLD analysis project Ga0265797, IMG submission 192433) | Plant litter microbial communities from East Loma Ridge, Irvine, California - P2 T30 | ecosystem: Environmental > Terrestrial > Plant litter > Unclassified | place: USA: California...
AGAGTTGTTCGTAGTACTAGTAAAATCGGAGCTCGAGCGAGAAGAGGAGTCGGAGAATGTAGTTCGGGACTCGACTTTAATAGGGCTGTCTGACGCAGTTACCGTTTGGTTGGAGTGTAGTAGCTTGCTAGAAATATGTGTCAAACAGGTGCCCTGGTTTAGCTAGGTAAGTGTATATGGTCTAGTCCAAAACGCTTAGGTGCTCGTAGAGCCCTCTCTCGTACAAACGAGGTCTCTGAATGCTGACGTTAGGCTGGATTGCGATACGTTGATCTAGGTATTATTAGTTCAGCAGGCCAATTACTCTGTTTCTGGTACACACTGTGTCAATACATGTATACCCACATATGATCGAGATTTTTTCGAGAATAGATACTAGGTGTGAGCAGAACAGAGCTTTCGTGCGCGAAGGGAATAGTGAGGGATGATAGACAGAAACAGTGCATTCGAGAAAGTAAAACATGGCTACAGCATGGAGCGAAACAGAACGTAGGAATTAGTGAGGTTAGAAGAGGACGAAGCAAGAAAGAATGAAGAAGGAAAATGGTCAAATCCTCACAACAGCATTCAGATTCTTTGATTTCATGGTTTCTCTTTTGGATCATTTCATTTCATTCATTAAGCGGTAGGGTCTCAATCAACCTCTTTCCCGCATCTTCATGCATCAACCATCCTAGTTCCTGATGTTCCCCCGGATGGAGTCATCACCACCGTTGTTGTTGATATAGGTCTGATTCCTCTCCTCAGGTGCGCCGACACCTCCGTGAGCAAAGTCACCGGCCTTGGTAGGTTGACCGTTGGCCTTGATGGAACCACCCTCGTCGAGCGGGATCTCGCGGTTGTTGCCAGCGCCGCTGGCAGCGGAGCCGTATTTTACTTCTGCGCCAGGGAACTTGCCCTCTACGTTTGCGGTGTCGACGCCGGATTCGGTGGCTGTGAAGGAGTAGAGTTAGTCGGTGTTTTTGTGCGATGGGTTGGTAAAGAAGACATACTGGAAAGACCAACGTTGTGGCCCTTGGTAGCGCTATCGCTGCTGAGTTCCTGCTCAGCCTTCTTGGCGATCTCGTTGACGTTGGTGTTCTTGTATTCGGCAGACATTGTGATGTGTGTAGGCTGAAGTAGTTTGGAAATTTGTTGGTGAGGTGTGTATTGGAATCGGAGATATGGGTATCAAAGAAGTTGTGTGTGTGTATTTGATGGAGATCCAAGCCGGAAGGACATGTTATAAAGGTTTTTTACATACTGCTAGCTTTACAGCTCATCGATGATGATGAAAGAGTGGTGGACCCTGATGATGTCACGACGACCTCATAACTGCGGGCCGAGACAGGAAGACCCTTCGCGTTCAGGCAAAGACTTGCCGATTAGTGAAGGGCTGGTAAGCGGGAACCTGAGAATTGTAGGGGCTAGTTGGTAAGTTTGCTGTGGTGGTCGCGTGCTGGTGGGGTGCATTGAAGACATCCAGGTACCGAATCCGAACGACGACGAAACAGATCGTGGAACAAAACATCACACGCTGAAGGAAAACATTTCTGCCAACACACAATGTTGCATTCGTATCGAAATGCCTACCTAAATACGCCGTCGTTTCTCATAAAGCATGAAGTTCGTCCCTCATCAGCCACTCAAGACTCCCTCCAAACTTCATGCCACAGAAACCATGTCGAAGAACGCTATATAAACGCCATGCTCGCAAAGTGATATATGCGCAGGTATGTAAAGCGAATGAAGTCCATATAACCAATGAAAAGCTTTTGCACATCCCAATATTACTACTCTTCGTACTCTTCGTTCATTCAGCAAATGTCACATGCCTAAGCGGTGACCGCTGTTGCAAATTCTTGCTTGGTCGTTGATGGGAAAGAAAACGTGCGTCCCCCTTCTGTCCATTACTTTCGACCCAGCTATTGACTGCAGTTTGCCTGTTGCTGTGGATTACAATGCTGGGTTTGAGATGGTTCGCCTAGAAAATCTCGGAATCAAGACTGCTACGGTAGCTCTCTAGAGACTCTTCATCATCTGTCGTACTTGTTAGTAACCTTTCTCAGTCGATACGTCAAGCAGCATAAGACTCACCAGCGATAGGCTTCCTGCGAACAACGGTATCCGAGTGTTGCAGCGGACTCTGTGGCTGCGGGCTCTTGCTACCCATGGGCCTGGGGCCAGTAACCCTTCGTTGTGGGCTGTCCATGCTAGCCTCGGAGCGGAGGTACTGGCTGCTCGGGCGAGGCGAGGCAGTAGGTGTCATCTTTCGCGTAATGTCAGCATTGTTCGCCATCTTCTGAGGCGTGAGCTGAACTTACGCGATGGCCCCGATCGGTTTCAAGTGAGTAACGCACCTCTGCGATAGGTGCAAGCGGTGTCAAAGCACCTTGGCTACCGAATTCGTTCGGAGAGCTGTACATCTGCCTCGTCTGCCCATAGCCGGCAAGCAGCTGTGGCGGCGGGATAAGAGGACCGTCATCCGGGATCTTGGGAGGCCTGGGTGGGCCGGCTTGTTGCTCCGAAGCAGAGTGTTGGCTGTAGCCATCTGACGAAATTGGTGAGAGGTTGCCAGCATTCTGTTGAGCCGAAATACCAGACATCCGGTTTCGCGCAAGCGATGGCATGCTACCCCACTGATCAAAATCTGGAGACCCTATGCTTGAACGAACAGGATTGTAGATTTGTGCTTGGCTCTCCAGTTGGTTCTGGTGACGACCGGTTGGCCCGGGTCGCGGCTGAGGGTGTTGCAGATTCAGCGAATTGCGATGCGCCTGATACTTGGGGTCTTCCATCTCGTACTGATGCTCCTCTGGGATAAGAGGCGATGGAGAGCGTAGAGAGCGCGCAGAGCGGACGGACGCCTGATCGTCCCTAGCCAGCGAAGTGTTGGAGCGAAGCCTATCGTCACCATGCTGCTGATACGGCTCGTCGTCATCGTAGTAGTCATCCAAAGAAGAAGACCTGGAGTGTGTGGATTGTGGTCGCCTCTCACCAGACACACTGTTGCGCGGCAGACTCTCAGGGTTGGTAGAAGAAGTTGTCTTCGACCATCGAGAGATCTTGGGGATACCGAAGATGGATGATGAGTTGGACTTGTGCTTGCGCTTCGGTGTGGTCTCATGGCTTGAGTCCCGTGTCGACTTTGAAGCTTGTGGGGGAGTACCCAAAGATCGACGCTTGTCTGGGAAAGCTTCCTGAGTTGGCGTTGTCATGCGCTCAGTGTTTTCGTATTGGGGATTGCGCTCGTCGTACTCCTCGTCGCTCTCCTCTCGCACCGTGCTTATACGGTTTGTTGGCACAACATCAAAGCCGGAGTGAAGATCTTGAATGCGCCGTGATGAGGAAGGGTTAGAAAAGTAACCCGACTGGTCGGGAGAAGGCGCAGTGTTGGCACGACCTTCTGGCTCGTAGCCTGCGTCATCGCTTGCTCGCAGATTCTCGTACGAGTTGAGACTATTCGTCCTCGCTTGTTGGTCCAACGAGAGCTGATTGACTTGCTTCAAACCCTCAACTTCACCGAGCAATTGGACGAGCATTTGCTCGATGTGCTTGATGTCGCCATCGCCCTTGCCAGAGCTTAGTCCCTTCAGAGCACGCCTGAAGACACTCTTCTTCTTGGTCTCAATGTCGTCGTCGGAAGATGTGCGATTCATGCGAGGGGGCGTCATGGGTTGAGGGCGAGGGCCACCCAGAATCCTTTGCTCCGCCAAGTTGACTCGCTTGTCAGTGGTATTCATGATCATAGTGTCCTGAGTCTTGATGAACTGCTTCAGATCGTCCAACTGATTGCGCATCTCGGCAGCGCTTCGGACAAGAGTCACTAGGATCTCGGTATCGCGTGCATTACGCTGGGCATCGCGAACGGTGAGGTGGTCCATGAGTGCCACAATGTCTTTCGATTCGATACGATCAATACCTTTGCCGGTAGCTGCGTCGTAGAGAGGCGAAGTCATACCGTGGGAGTTGCCACTAACGTGTCGGTCATGTTTGGCACGAGCAGCAAACATGTCCGGGCTGCCAAGATCCACGCCATTGTACTCATCACCGTAACCGTCATCATCAAAGATCTTTGAATGATTGCGGTTTTGAGGCGTGTACGCTTCACGTTGGTTAGCCGACTGGTAACCCTCGTCTTTCCAGCCGGTCTGGCCTGACGACAAAGGAGTGCGATTACTCTGCGCATAGCCTGCCTGCTCGTATTGTTGCTCACCTGGATAGGGATGATCATATTCGTCTTCTACGGTGGCCTGGTGTCGTTGGTCGAACGAATCCGGAGTCTGCTGCTCCTGCCTTTCATAGGCAGCGGCAGCAGCCATGGCAGCAGCTCCAGCTCCGAGTCCAGTGACGCCTTTGCTGAACGAGGTAGGTGTACGCTCCCGCTCTTCTTGGCGGCTCAGCAACTCGTCGGTACGATCATGGTAACCATCTCCTCCGCCAATTGGCCCTTGGATAATTGATGGGTTGGTAGTCACATCTGAGTCGTCATCCATGCCGTACCCAATCTCGGGCATCATGTCGTCATTGCCAACGGGATAGGCGCTGTGATGCATCTGAGGTGCTTCAGATACAACCGATTGTCCATCTTCAGACTGCGCAATGCTTTGCCTGGGAGAATTCTCGCGCGCAATGTTTTGTTTTGGAGATTCCTCAGCACGTCGTTCTTGTACTAGTGCTTCCGCCTTATCACGGATGGCGGCCCATCTCTGACCAGCAGGTACTTCTTCGGTTTGCACGTAGGCTGGGTTCGTGCTGACCTGCGATAGCATACTCTTCTTGATCGGGCTTGAAGCCATTGAAGATCGAACACTGATGGTAGACGGGTCGTGTAGGGATGCGACGGCTGATTCTACTGCTAGCGGTGTGTGAACGTATTCAGGATTCGAGCCGACCTTGCGAAGGTCTTGAAGATCACCAATCTTCTGTTGTTGATCAAGATACTCTACGCCTGTGCTGTCATCGGTATACATGGTCATGCGGTTGTAGTTCACAGAGCTGTCCTCTAGTTCTCGCCGGTACATTTCATTCTTCTCGTGGTTGCGTTCGAAGAACTCATTTGTGTCCTTGGGCGTCGTGGCCTCGTTGAGGATAGACCTCTTGCTTTCGAGAGTGACGCCCTGAGGTCGTTTGCGGGTACGTGCCGCCTTGGTGCTCGCTGTTGAGTCCATTGATGCGATAGAGAGATTAGACTCTCGTCGCTCAAATTGATGGCCAAGAGAAGACACAGATGGCCCACTGCGGATGGAGTTAAATCTTCGTGGTGAGCCTGTGATCTGTGCGTCCCCCCGATAGCTAGCCTCGCTTTGTATCGGGCTGACAGTATCACCACGTCTTGATTGCGTGTCACTCTCAATTTCATACTGCGATGCTTGAGGTTCTGACCGCTCGATTGCGCGGGCTTTGGCCGCAGCTGCAGCCGACAGACTGGCGTCAGTGACTTTCGAGCGGGAGGTGTAGCTGCGATCGCTCTTTGGAGTCGCTGTGCGGACTTCGTTGGTTGATTTGTTACTGTGAGCAGTGCCGAGCGTTTGTTGAAGCGCATTAGGTGTGCGGGTTGGTGTGCGTGGAGATGGTGAAATGTAACCACGAGAGACCTGTTGCAGAGGCGTCTCAGCACCTGTGCCTGTTATGCCAGTGCTCGTCGATGACCTTGACTGCGGCCTCTCCTTGGTCTCAGTTTCTGCGGAAAGGATGGAGTCGCGAGTGAGCTCGGATCCTCCGATAAGCTCGCTGCGGTTGAAGGGTAGAGGTGGAACGCGTTCCTCGTGGACGCTTTCAGATACGCTCTCAGATCGACTGCTGCGAGAGGAGCGATGCTTGCGGTGTTTGCGCTCTTCCTCCTTCTCTTCCCGCGAAGTGTGGTGCTTGAGAGCGGCGGTAGTAAGGCCAGCTCCGGCAAGCCCAATTAGCGCAGAATCCCGTTGGGATAGGGTCTTCTCGTCCTTGCTCTTTCTTCGATGAGACTTCTCATCGCGAGTAGTCGAGTCTGCGTAGCTCGAGATGGAGCCGCGACTGGATCGTCGCTCGCTCTTGCGACTTGATCCGCCAGTCAGTGTCGTCCCTGGGTTGTCACCATCCCTGTTGAGGACGACCTTGGGCTTGTTGCTGTGGAGTTTAGGCGCGCTCGAGGATTTGGAAACACGGCGTCTGGATGGGTCGCGAGAGCGGTCGGATTCCATAGTCTCGAATGTGGCTATGCTATCACGGTTGGCACGGTCGAACTTGTCCATGTTCCTGGAAGTGCGGTTCTCTTCTTTCAGCGCGTTCAACTCAGGGAGAATGAGGCGCTTGATGGCGTCCTCAACTGTGGCTAGTAGTTTGGGGTTGTTGATCGACGAAGTCCCAGAGACGTGAGAGCGACGGTCGGCGTTGGAGGAGAGCAGACTGGAGTCAGTGCCGCTCACTTGGTCGACTTCTTTGCTCCTTCTACGATGCGACTTGCGTGGTGAGGCGAGGTCATCTTCTCGCCGCCTGGAAACCTCTCTCGACTTGGAGGATCGGTCTTTGGACTTTGTGGTGCCGCCTTCTGCGGCCTGCTGCTGCAGCTTCTCCATGACGCGCTGTGTGATGCGGTCTTTGCTGAGACTTCTGCTTCGGTGGTGGCGGGGTGCTTTGAGTGTGTCCTGAATGGCCTCTGAGACCATGGACTCAGTGACTGCGTCCCTTTCGAGGCTTCGGCTCCTGCGCCGCGCGGGCGGGAGGATTTCTGTTTGGCCAGTCATGCTGTCTGCGGGCATGGACGATATGTCCGAGGGCATGGGAATATAGCGTCCGCCGTCGCTAGAGTCGTCGTCGCTGTGATCGGGCAGTAGCTCGATGTCGACGGGGGGAAGAGAGGAGATGTTGGAGAGGTCGGAGTAATCGACGGTGTTACGGCGCGAGCTGTAGAGCTGGTCGTACGACTTGCTGTGGAGGGAGATGCGCCGCGAGTACGAGGCGGCGTGGGAATGGCGATGGGTCTGGGTCTGGGTGATCTGGACGTGATCACTGACGGTGCTGTTCCTGCTCTTGCGGGAGGAAGGCGTGACCCGTACGCGCACACTGGGGCGCGAGCGGACTTGGCCTTCGGTTTCGCCTGCTTCGAAGTACTCAATGAGCAGCGAAGTCTGCGAGGGGAACTTCTTGTGCAGGACGCGGCTGCCACGGGGCTTGGTGGGCGAGGTGGTGTTGATAGTAATGGGGGTGCCGTCTTCGGGGACCGAGTAGGAGGTCCTGTCGGTGCGGTTGGAGACGTTTGTGTCGACGTCGTCGGTGTAGTTGTTTTCGTCTGCGGAATCGAGAGTCGAGGGTTCAGTAGGTGCCGGAAGAGGAGGTCTGTCTGTATCTAAAACCATCATAGAATCCGAAAGATTCTAGAAGGCGGGGTGGGTGACGGAAGACATGCCCGGCGCCGTTTTCCTCGAGGACGTTATAAGAGGGAAGTGTTGTTGTTTGAGGTGTGGGTGCAGGGCCGCACGGTGGCTAGTCCCCGTGTGCGCGAACCTGGATGTTGCTGGTGTTGGGTGCGAGCGCGAACAGCGATCGTGGGTGTGGGCGCGGACGATGCGCGGGAGCGAACTGCGTTATCGGCGGCGTGAACCAGGACCTGAGGCCACCTGGTGCATGTGCAGTGCGTGCGACGCTCTGCGACAATGGCGAGCTGGGCGCCGACGGTCGTAGCGAAGCTGGCCAGCCAGTGTTAGCAGCTGCTCGGGCGTGGCAGGGCACGCGTCACGGGACTCACCAGACCAGGCCGCGCAGACAGCTCACAGCCGTCTCTCGGGGGTAGCAATGGGCTCTACAAGCTCCGTCGAGCTGGTGGAGAGGCGGTCGTGGGAACCAACTCCAGCTGTGGTGGAGAGAAAGCCGGGCTGGGTCCAAGCCTAGAAGAACAGCAATCCTTGTCGGCGCTAACACGGCCGAGGTGAGGCTTGTTGGCCTGGCAGATCGCTCGCGGGATTTGCGTTGGATTATTAGAGCCGCAAAGGGTATATTAGACAATAGTCGGGAAATAACAGCTGATTACGTAGAAAATGGTACAAGAGAGAGCGAGCAAGCCCAGTCAGTAGACGTGCGACAGGTCGCGTCGTATCTTTGGGCTACCGACGATACATCATGACTTGTCCACAGCCCAGCCACCTTCCCGCGTCAAGGCCATACAGCGTGCCTGAAGTCCCTCGTGGACGCCGTTGGCCATGCATGTTCCGTCGAGCAGGCGCGTGTTTCGAACCAAACTCTGCCCTCCTAGACGACTGCCCGACGAATGCCAGCCTCTACCGTCCCTCCACCCGGCTGAGCGCAGCAACAAGATGGCTGGTAGCAGCAAAAGCAATCACGCCGCTTATTCCATTCTATTCTTACCCCTCCCGTCGTCCCGCGCCGGCATGCACTTTTGCTGAAATCAGGTTATGCACACTCTGGGTTTTTTTATCTTCACTCCCATCCCTAGACAGCCTGTCACTTCACACGTCTGTCTCACCGCCACATGTCAACACCGTCATGTAGGCCGTCTCGATACTACGACCGCTAGCTAGCTTCTAGCACCCGTGTCGTTACCAGGGGTGATTGTGCCGATTCCCCCGGTGGGCGGACGCATCCGCTTGCTTGTCTGCTCGACGTCATTGGTCATTTCGCTAGAGCGACTTGCCAGCGCATCCCCCATACAATCTGCCGCATAGCTTTTTCAAAAACTCGTAGGGCTGGGCTGCGCTTGCATGTCCATCAAGTAATATGTCAGAAGTCAGATATGCTAGAGAACCATATTCCGAAGGATGCAGACTTGATGAACTGGCAGTTGGCCCGACCTGGTGATATTGCTCTTCTGCTGTCTCAGTGGTTGCTGCCCAAATCCCACTAGCGCTCACCGGTTTGGTGGCGTTGAACTGCCAATTTTCTCAGAGACATTCATTTTGCTAACCATATTTTGCACCCACTAAGTTTCATGAAGCTGCCGAGTAGAGAGACCGTGTCATGGGCGCATCTGATCACAGCTTTCTGTGCCACGCTACATCACATTGGCAAATTCCACATTCCAAAAGTTACTCACGTCCTTCTGGGTACTCGATTAGATCATGCAGATAAAGCTATAAACCCTAGATCATTGTCCGTATGTGATTTTGTACGCCAAACTCCGATCAATGCCGTTCAAGCACCGTCTCAGAACCTCTTGCCTCCCCTCATCGGTCGTCGTTGCTGCTGAGGCTGGCTCCCGTATGCTCTTCGTCCCTCTACCTTCTTATCGCGGCTCAGACTCGCTCCAAGACTGATGTCGATACGCGGTGGTGCTGAGAAGCCGAACGACTTGGCTACCTTGACAAGATCCAGCTTATGCACATCGAACACTGAACGCAAGCTGTGTGACGCGTACGACTGGAGGTAGGACCGGTAACCGTCCTTCGCACTCTTGTTCAGGTAGTAGTTCTTGTTGATCAAGGCTTCCAGTTGTGACTGTATGTTGAGGATCTTGTTGGAAGGCAGCTCAAACTCTACAAGGGGCACTCGGTTTTCCTTAAGGAGCTTGAGGAATCCCACCTCAGAGGGCAGGAGGAACATCAAACTCCTGCCTTTGCCGTTGGCACCTCGAGCTGTTCGACCGACTCTGTGGATGTAGTCTGTACATGTGTCAGTATATGTTTCGTATCCATCGCGCATGATCAAAACTTACCTCGGGGATCATCAGGCGGGTCGAATTGGATGACCCAATCTACCTCAGGAATGTCCAATCCTCGCGCAGCAACATCGGTACAGATGAGTGTGCCACTTTGTGCGTTGACGAATTCGAAGAAGCGGTTCGTACGGGCCTGTTGCTTAAGCTTGCCGTGCAGTCCAAGCACTGGCAAGTCAATGTAGTTGAGCAGTTCGCTGTAGAAGTCGACTGATGCGCACGAAGACAAAAAGACAATGACCTTCTTCTTCTGGTGCTTCTTGAGGAAGGAGAAGAGGAGCCTGAATCTGGTGTCTGAATCGCACAGAACGTAACCCTGCTCCAGTCCCTGGACCGTGCTATGTTCGGCTCGATGATCGACGTTGATGTACAGAGGTCCTGGCTTGAGCGAGATCCTTGCGAGATCCTCAACCTTGGTGGTCTGTGTTGCCGAGAACAGCATGGTCTGACGCTCCGTGGGCAGGATCTTGATAATCGACCTCATCTCATCCTCGAAACCGACCTCGAGAATTCTGTCCGCTTCGTCGATGATGAGCGACCTCAGGTTCTTGAAAACGAAGCCTTGTGTGTTGTGTAGGTGATCGAGAAGACGCCCTGGAGTAGCGATGATCAGGTTCAAGCCCTTCCTGATCTTCTCAGCTTCTGCGTTTCGGTTCGCGCCACCGATACAGATACCAAACGTCTGGCTGTGTGATTCCATGAGCTCGCGAGCTACACCGAAGATCTGCAATGCAAGTTCTCTTGTAGGTGACACAACAATGACACCAGTTCCGTTGCGCGGCTTGAAACGCAATTGCGAAAGCATTTCGATGGCCGGGATAAGGAAAGCCAATGTCTTTCCACTGCCAGTCTTGGCCGCTCCAAGCACATCTCTTCCAGACAGCAGGGGTGGTATAGCCTTCTGCTGGATCTCTGTCATGTTCTCGAAGCCCATGTTCTTGATTGAAGACATGGTTCGCTCGCTCAGGTTGAGCTCATCGAATCGTGTTGGGTTCGCCGAAGGCATGGTAGTGCCTGATGGAAGGTCAAGGGCATTGCTGCCCGTGCCAGAAGGAAGCTCGGGGAGCTTGTCGTCGTTGCCTTCATCGTCTTCCTTGTCGCTATCCTCGTCGTCGTCGTTCGCGGGACTGGCCTCGGCGGCAACCTCCTCTGCTACCTTCTCGTCTTCTTCCTCATCGCTCTCTACCTCCTCGGAAACATCCTCAACCACAGGCTCGGCTACAACGACTTCCTTTTCCTTGCGCGCCTTCTTGCGCGCCTTGGTGGAGTCTACGCCATTATGCGCTGGGACAGCCTCTGCTTCGGCGCTCTTTTTGCTCTTGTGAGACCTCTTCCTCTTATTGCCTGACTCGATCGCGGCGGGCGACATGGTGTATTGAGCGTCTTGGGAGTGCTATGCAGTGCAGTGACACGAAAAGTTCGATTTGGAGCGCATGCCAAAAGTTCGAAAACGGGGAAATAATTGTCGCGCTAGTTCTCTAGCGCGACAATCCCTGTCGGCGGCTTCACTCATCGCCGCAGTGTCGAGCGGTCACTACGAACATGAACAACGGGACGGAAACCACCTTAGCAGAAACCACAGTATTTTGTGCACCCACGCTGTGGCTCCCGAACTTCGTGGTGTAGCTCGATGCAAATGTCACAAATAATACATGCACTCACGCGACTCACCACTGATGCTGATTTCGGGAATCGTATACGCCTGAGCATGCTGAGGTTCACTTTAGCTCATCCTATACGCTTCGGTCTTTACACTCATTGCTAGGTGTCTGCGCACTGAAATTCTGTGATTCGTATTCCCATCATGTCTTCAGATCGAGACTGTCTAACAGTCTTTCCATACCCGTCAGAACGATCCATTTGTAAGGGCGCTAGAACGTCATTCCAGGCACTATCAGACCAAGAGGGAAGTGATGCCAAGTTGAATTACCAATCAAGTGGAGTCGCATGATTACTTGTTCATGAGTTGGGCCTTGCTGATAGATTATCTCTAAAGCCGCCTCAAGCATCTTTACTACATCAATACTTTGAACAACTTTGTGGTATCGTGTTCTTGACTAGTTGACCTTTGATCATGACACCCAAAGTTTTCCTGTATGTTCACATGCTCGCAGCTTCCAAGACAGACCACTAACTCGCACGCAGTACAGGAGGCACAGGCTACATCGGTGGTTCCGTCCTACATACTATTGCAACCGCCCATCCTGAATACCACATCACTGTTCTGTTACGCAAAACTCCTGAAAACTTCAAATCCACCTATCCCAACATCGACGTCATCACAGGTGACTACTCGAGCGCCGACCTCATCACATCAGCAGCGGAGAACGCTGACATTGTTATCCACAATGGCGATTCAGACCATGAGCCCAGTCTGAACGCTATCATCACGGGTCTTCTCCACCGTCCAATCCCGGGCTACCTCCTTCACCTCTCCGGAACAGGAATTGTATCTGACTGGGCCGACGAAGAGTATCTAGGGAAGTTGAACCCAAAGATATGGTCGGACATTGCTTCTCTGCCTGAAATCCGTCAACTACCCTCAAACGCACTCCACCGCAATACAGAGACCATTCTCCATCATACAGTTGCAGAGCACGGCGACAAAATCAACATAGCAATCATGTGCCCACCGGATATCTACGGTAGAGGCAAGGGGCTAGCAAAGACCCAAAGTGCTTTCATCCCATTTTTCATCAAAGAAGTGAAGAACATGGGTGGTAAAGTAGTTTACCTCGACCAAGGTGCAAATACGAGGAGTTGGGTGCACATCGACGATTTGATGCGTCTGTATCTCCAAGTCGTGGAAGCCGCGGCATCCAATTCAAAAGACTTCTTCAACTACAATGGATACTACTTCGCTAGTACACAGGAGCATTCTCAAATTGATGTTGTGAAAGCGACAGGAGAGGTTCTGCACAGACATGGTGTGATCGATGATGCGACACCCGTGCAGATTAGTTTAGAGAGATTGGACGCAATGGCGAATATCCCTGGATTTCCCAGACTGGCCAGATATCTTTTTGCAAGTAATTCGCGCACGAGGGCAGAGAGAGCGGGGAAGGCTTGGGGATACAAAGGCGAGGCACCAGGCTTGTTGGAGTGCTTGGAGGCGGATATACTGGATGCTGTACGTACCTAGTGTCTGACCATTGAGAGTGGATGGCGACTTGCACAACTCGAGCAGATTTTCCATGGGACAATGACAGGAGCTTCATACCGTGAGGCACCGTAGACGATTACAACACCACTCACCAAGTTCATATATTGCGAAGACACTCTGGGGTACATATAAATGAATAGATTTTCGAGAGAAATTACATGGGGCTCAAATATTACCCAAATCCTTCACGCTCTGAACAATGAGAAGTTTCTTGTATCTAACAACATCATCTGGATGCAATCATCGCATGCGACCGTCAAGGCCTTGAAGGTCACGCTCCAAGTCGCTGCCGTTCCATCCACCCTGGTTGAAGGCTTCTTGTGGCCTAGGGTCTTCGTAGCCGGCGCGGTCGTAGTTGTTGGGTATTGGGACTTGAGGCGCCTGGTTCGCCCCAGCGCCTGCACCGGGTTGTACGCGGACCATCTGGCGGAAGCGGCTGACTTCGTCCAAAATCATCTTCTTCATCTCTGGAATCTCCTCGACGACCTCAAACTGGAAATCAAACGTTGTTGGGCAGGAAGGCTCGTCGGAGGCGTCGTGCCAGATTTGTAGATACCTGTGCTCCAGGGCTTCTTCGACTGAGATACGGCTCGATGGGTCAAAAGCGAGCATGCGGTCGAGCAAGTCGAGCGCGTCCGGATTGGCGTTCCTAAATAGTGACTGGAACGAAATCTTTTGCATGTATGGTAGATTGCGAACGTAGTCCTGGGCACGAGGCGAGCCGATACGTGAGAGTGTTTCTTCGTTTGGTGTTCCGAGATAGTGCAGGATCTGGTTCAGTTGGTCGACGTAATCCCGGCCCTTGAAGAAAGGCTTGCCTCCGAGAAGCTCAGCAAGAATACAGCCTACTGACCATACGTCGACTAGCGGAAGTCAGCTATGTATTCAAACGCCGGGGCGGCTAAGTTGGGTCCGCTGGTGGTTATGCAGATCCTGGGTCTGTGGGGTCGCCAGAGTCTACACGGCAAAGCCATGGAACTCTGACGTGCACGAGTGGAACAAAATGGTAACTACTCACTGGCTTTCGTGTAGCTCTGGAAGCTCAACATGATCTCGGGAGCTCTGTACCATCGCGTAGCGACATATTCAGTCATGTAACCTGCATTCTCCTCGGGATCCATGGAGAAACCTCTTGCGAGACCAAAGTCACAAATCTTGAGCTCGCAGTCGGCGTTGACGAGTAGGTTACCGGGTTTGAGGTCGCGATGGAGGACGTTTGCTGAATGGATATACTTCAGACCGCACAGAATTTGATAGATGAAGGACTGGAAATGGGCGTCGGTAAGTGGCTGGCCAGAGCGGATGATGGCTGCCAGGTCGCACTCCATGAGCTCTGCACCGTGTCAGCATCTCCTTGTCAGATGCCAAGAGGAGAATCTATACCTTCATAGAGGTAGCACTCGTTGAAGTTGTCCGGGCGGGGAATGTCCATGTCGTAGAGACATGTTATCTGTGCGACGGGATTTAGCATCGTGTCGGAGTTTCTGCTTCTCGGACCAGGTGTTTCTTACGTTGCGGTGGCCTGGCGGATGTCAGTCGTGGCAGAGCCGACGGGTGCAATCTAGACTTGCCTCTGAAGTGTTGCAGCAGCTTGATCTCGCGCAGGGCACGCTTTGCGAGGATCTTCTTGCTGAAGACGTTGGTGACCTTCTTGATGGCTACGCCTTCGCCCGTCTGGTTGTTGGTAGCCGCACTGGAAGGCACGGTCAGTATCCGCATGCGTCGCGCAGTTGCTCGGGTCGTACCAAACGATGCCATAAGCACCCTGTCCTAGCTCCTTGGTCACATTGTAGCGCTCGTCGACGATGAACTCCTGATTGAACACCTGCAGCCTGTAAGTACGCATGCTCGGGTCTGAGAGGCGGATGCCACGCTACCTTGAACACCTTGCGGTTGGCGAGGTCGCCCATGATAGCAGATGCGGCGGGGTAAGAGCGAGGGGTAACCAAAGCAAGCTCTTTCTAGTTTCTTTCAAAGAAGGAAGTAACGATCGGGGCGGTCGCAGGAGTCGAGCAGCAGAGAGAAGGCGCAGGCGGCAGACGGAAGATATGATATAAGGCTAGGCGCGCGGCCAATGTGATGACTGACAGGAGCTGCTTCAACACAAAGCGGGGCGGCGGCTGTCGAAACCGGGTGGGCGGTGGGACGGTCAAAGAAGGCGCAGAGTCTTCACCGGGAAGTATGAAGCAATAGGAAAGCGATTGACAAAGTGACGATGCAGAAAAGCGGTCGTCCTGTGCCTCGTCGCGGCCTCCGTGAGGGCAATGGTGGGGTTGGTATCCAGTCGCAGCGCATACGAGGGGTTCAACTTGGCCCAAGGCGGCAAGGCGCTGGTATAGCCACCTTCCTCAGACCGCTTCGCCCGCGCCCCTGGCTCTGCCCTACAATCAGGACAATTGCCCGTTGCAGGTTTATGACCGTTTAGCCAGCCGACGGCCAGACCGGTGCCTCAGCGCGGTGCATGTCAATCGAGATGAACGCATGAGCCTAGCGCTGCGAGCAGCTTGTTGTGCATTTCCGCCGCATGGACTGCTGCTATGTACGTGGAAAGAGGGTATATACAGCATAGACACTAACAAAACGTGGCTCGACTCGTGTCTACCACGTGCCTCCGTCTAGATGGGTATTCAGCCTCTGGCATGTACAAAATCAAAACTATCGTCTCTCAAACGCCATATCCGCAGTAAGCAACGGTGCCGCGTGTCGCTAAGCCAAGAGATCCCCGCCAGTTATGCCAAACAAAGTAAACGCCAGTCGTAACGTCGCTAAACAATCAGCTTTTTGGGTTTCATGACTCGTACGAGAACCGCCGTCGGGACATATCCGTAGACCCTTCCAGAGGCGAGACGGGGGAGAGGGGATCGTCATCCGATTCGGTGCGTCTTCCATCGCGAGCACGATAGGGCGGCAGCTGGAAAAATGTGTCCGAAGGTTCCAAGGACGCACCGTCTCGGGGTAATCGTGGTGTGACGGGCGACACGTTGCCAATCGGTAGTTGACCGCCCACAATCGCCACTTCTGAGGGAGAGATCGGTGCAAGCCTTCGCGACTCGTCATGCGTAATGGGGGGTGCGTCTGGCATACCAGCCGGATCTACGCCGTTGTATATCCTCTCACGTACCACCATAGACTCCTTCTCCGACAGTTGACGGCCGCCTGCTTCTGCAAGCACAGGCATGTCGCCAGGCATCTCGTAAATCTCACGCTCCTTGCCATCTGCCTCATGCACCGGCAATAAATCCTTTTCTTGCGCACTGGAGCTCATCTCGTGATGTACATGAGATGTACCAGGCAGCTCAGCCTTCGGAAAGACAATCACACCCTCCGTACTACTTCGTACTGGAGAGGTCGGAGTTTCCTCCAAAACGGGTGGATCCATCTTGGTGACTGCAGCCGCAGCGGCCTCGGCCTCGTATTTTGCCTTGATGGCTTCCAATTTGCGTTTGTGTCGCCGATGCCAAAACCACCATCCAATTGCGCACAACAGTAAAGCAACGAAGAAGCCACCTCCCACGGCAATCCCAATGACTGCCGTAGACGATAGAGGCTTCTTTTTCGGGGGAGTGGAATGCGCTACTGCATAGGTAGGCGACACGATGGGAAGGATTTCTGGTGCCTTGCCAAATGTCCAGTCGACAGCTGACACTGTAAAGTTCTGACGTTCCCAATCTACAGTCAGGTAGGCTTCCTGCAGAAAGGTTCTGCCTAGTATCCACTGGCGCGACTCACCACCTCGCCTGATTGGAAAGTACCTTGTCTTCTCTTTTAGTCCTCTGTAGGGAGGGGTTGCCTCCAAGTCTAGGGCAGCATAAGGCAAGGTGATCTGTAGAGTGGCATCGGTACTGAATTTTTGACCAAGAGTGAACGTCACACTGGGGTTCTGCGCGAGGAGACTCTGGTGAAGCTTATCGTCCACAAGGTAGAGATCAGTCGCTTCGTCGTACTGCAATCCGAATGCGTCTTCGAAAGCTTGGCAGATTTCAACTGGCAGGTAGAGTTCTGCAATCGTGGAATCAATGTACATGGTGACGTCGTCAGTTTTCATGAGATCGATGTCTTCTTCCGACATGGTGTTCGCTGTGATGCCAACTATGCCAACCACCAGGTCGCGCTCATTGTCCGGTGCGAAGATGAAAGTAAGGTCGTTGGGAATAAGGCGGGAGGCATCGTAGCCGCCCAGCGTGAGACTTCCGAGGACGGTTTGGTCGCCTATACACACGAGTCAGTGATATACAGGAAGCATGTGGGACTGTCTTACGGTACTGTGCGCCGGCAGTGTAGCCAAAAGATAGACTGGGAATGCTCTTTTGTTCGAACAGAGTAGTTATGTAGCTCGGGACTGGGTCGTCGAAGACGGAGAAGTTGGTTGACTTGGAATGCACGCCTATATGCCCGAGCCAGAAGTTGGCCGTGACCAAGGTGCCGATTGTTGTATTCTGGACAGAGGGCCCCATCTCCCCGGCCCTCCCTAGACCCACCGAATCGAAACCGTACAGTCCATTACCGACTAGTCCAAGGTACTTCTCAATCCACAGTTGGTAAAAGCCTTTTTGCTCCCATGTTTCCGAGTTGCTGCTGTTGAACAAGAAACCGCGACTAAGCTCGCACTCTGAGTCGAAGACGTTGAACGCTGTGATCTCTCCAGTCGTGGGGTCCGTGATATTTGAGATACAGGCCATGCGATTGATGGCCCATATTTGCTGACTTGCAGTCGACACATAGACCTGCACGTACTCCTGAGGCTCGCCTATGGCCAATGTGAAGGTGTTCCATGCGCCATCAATTCCGATCCAGGTTTGGTCCGGCGCGACCGCGACGGGTGCTGGCACTGAGGCGATGCCGGGAAGCAACTTGAAGTTGGGCGTCTCGGTGATGTTTGTCTGCACATAGTCGGCGGCCGCAAGTAAGGGCAGGAGCAGGGCGGCGGCGAGGAAGGCGCATAGAGACGTGAGGCAGGCGCGATGCCCTTGCAAAGGGACCATGTTCCGTGACTAAGCGGCGCGTGGAAGGAGGCACGACTGAAGCCACTCAACCTCGAAGATTGCAGCGAACAGCATCACCGAAGGGCATTGTCTGTCCCCGCCAGCGCCACGAGAGAGGGGGGAAAGAGAAGAAGACACGGACAGCATGCAAAAGCACTCTCAGTCCGAAGTCTGGAGTCGAGCCAGATTGGCCGGATCCTGGCATGGATGCCGAGCGAGCAGGCCAAGGCATATATTGCACCAAATGCTCTAACGGAGTTTGTCACTTGGCTACCGCTCCTTTCGACTTGACGTACCCGCCACTCGCCGCGATAGCACTTTTTGCGGGAACGCCGCAACCGTCGCGCTTTCTTGCGAGTCCTTTGCTGTGCTTCTTGATCATACCGCTTCAATGCTGCGCGGGCGGCGGGCAGACAGGCTCGCACCTCAACTCCGTGAGACGGCCATTCTCTTCCCGTCGCTTTCAGCCGGTATTCTTCCGCAGCATCATTAATGAATGCAGCTGAGTGCCGTGAGGCACCCAACCCCTCGTTTCACCCCTACACCGATTGGCACATGTTCGCGCAATCTGGGGTGGGCCTCTGGGCTTTCTGGAGCTCCCATCTGCCACGGCAAGGCGCTGGGCTTTGGCCACCCAAGCCCGGACTCCAAGGCAGCCACCCCGAACGACAAGCTTGAAACAGTAGATTCTCGAGCACTGGAGCAGCGCATTCGCTTAGATTTCCCCTCTTCAGTCTGGCAGATCGGCACGCTTACCAGGAACCTGCCAAACGATCGTCATGCTCAACAGGACAGAACTATGAGTGTCGAGCCGGCATGCGTCGTCCATAGTGCTGATCCGAATGCTGGTTATGCATTACTCCTGCATCGCCAACGTGGCGTGTCAATGTCCGTCAGAGCCTCAACAATGCCTGCATGATGGTAATCAAACCTTCAGTACGAGGAACAGGAAGGGATGTCTGCAATGGTGTAGAGGCGCGCCGCACAAATACAAGCATTCGCCCATGCCGAGACAGGAAGGCCGGACTTTTAGTGGCTCCTCGCAAACCTCAGGAGAACCCGCAGTAACTTACTGTAGCAGTTGCGTGCGCCCATGGACCTGCGTGGCAGCCGCATTCGACTTGTTAAAAACCTTGACCGGATTCTTCATGTTCTGCGAGACCAGGGCATGTTATTGGTGACGGCCTGCAACTCACGTGCTGTCCGTCTCTGATCCCTGTCTGAAATAGGAGGGAAAAGGAACGTAACCAATGTACGAGCAGGTCTCGGACTTCGCCCAGAGGCCTAGTCTAGCTGCCTCCCGCGCTGATCTTCCGATAAATATGCATGCCTCTGCTCGGGACCACGCCAGTCGGTGCCGTCGATAGGCCAAAACACGCTGAACCCGCTCACCCAGATTGCCTCTGCTGCACTCTTGTATGTCCACCACTCTCTCGGGACGACTTGAGAGCACGACGTTCGTTATCCGTAGAGTGTCTGCGTGAGCAGCACTCTACAGCCGCCATGTATCTTAATCATCCGCTTCTTGCAGTAGGCTTCGCTTCGTCTGCAGCGGGGGCCGTGTTCCGTCGTGGTAAAGTCAAATCCCATTGCGCCTCGCGGCTTTGAATCGCTGCATGCTAACCGAGCCTCCAAGCCCCATATTCCAACGTTACTCTCGGAACGACCTTGCCTGCATCTGCTTCGACACTCGCAGCTATCCTTCCAGGAACCTTGTTACAAAGCGTTAGCACCTTTGGTACAGGGAGCTCTAGCGAGTATGGAATCCTTCAGCCGACCGATCCGGCCTCGATTGGATCACAGATTTCTTCTGTTCTACAACCGAACGGCACTTCGTCAGACGCCTATAACACAACATTGTCGCAGACCCAGTCTCCACCGCTAGCAACTTCAAGGATCGGCCCGTCTTCCATTAACGACACAGCAACACAGCAAAACCACATCTCCAATGCAACATGCACAATCAACATCCCAAGTGCGAGTGTGGATTACTGGTTCGCTCCAACTTACAGCCACGTGGTAGGAATCATGACAACAGAGGCATCGAATTTCAGTAATATGAATTCGTATACCCTTGTTCCTTACACGACGACGTTTGATGTATCTAGTGCATTGTCATCAGACTTTGTGTGCAGCTATAGCACGTCGTATTATGCCGAATGGGACTTCACGCTTACGATGTGTGAAGAGTACACGGTAAGACCTAATGCAGCTACTACGTCCGTTGCCTATCGGTCTGCAGCCTACTCTCCTTTTCCCTCTGGAGGTGTCATCCCTACGTCAGATGCCGGACTATATGATCTTTACTATCCGGATACCTTCCCATCGGCCACTGCTACCGTTACTCTTGGGCCGAACACCACAATAGTTCAAACTTCTGCCACGCCGTTTGTCTACTTCACAGCTTATGAGATCGCATCAGGTCACATAACAGAGACAGTACAGTTGCACTCCCCACAAGCTTATCCTTATTGGTTGAAAGGAATTGAAGAGAAACCTACCATTGTAGGCCCAATACCAGATGGCTTTCTCGAACAGATTCCACAGTCTGCATGTGATGCTGGGCAGCTCCAGGCCGTCGTGACTGTTCTTGTCATTGTCGACCTATACTACCAAAACTGGCCTGGTATGGCCCCTCAACTCATCCACGCTGAGTCTTCTGTTCTTGGTTTTGACGATCTGCCTATCGTCGTAAACAATTGGGGCACTGGCACCTCGAAGCCCATTCCACTCACAGTAGCTGACTGGAATCTCTCTGACATTAACGGCGAGCCGACTACCACTGTTAAGCCAAACAATCGACCTGGCTCGATCCCAACAACCCAGATGCGCGGTGGCAACAACAACAACAACAACAACAACAACAACAATGCCGTAAACCCCCCCGAATCCACCCGGGTTACCGTGGGATTTGTGGGCACCAAAGCTGTCGTGGTTGGCCCGTCCTCCGAAGTCATTGTGGGCTCGCAGACCCTGCAGGCTGGAGGTTCACCTGTTACTGTGGGAGATGGAACTTTGGTTTCTCTCGCTCCATCAGCTACAGCTATTGTTGTGGACGGTCGAACGTCTAGACTTCCTCAGGCTGGTCAATCACGTCCTCCACCCGTACTGACCATTGGTTCGACGACACTTACACCTAACGCTGCTACTCAGTTCTTTGTCGGTCCAGGACAAACCCTTTCCCCTGGAGGCGTCGCTACTATTGATGGCACCGTTGTCAGTCTGGCACCCTCGGCTTCGTTTATAGTTATTGGAGGCTCCACTCAAGCTTTACCAGAATCACTACCAGTCCCAGGCAGTCCGCCGCAATTCGTAATTGGCAGCTCGACAATCACAGCGCAAGTCACTCAGGACAGGTCGAATAACCCCAACGGCCAAAACAATCATATGCCTAGTCCTACCTTTGTGGTTTCGGGGCAGACGCTCGCCCCCGGTGCTCCTGCCATTACCGTCTCGGGCACTACGCTGTCTCTAGCAGCTGCAGGAAGTATTCTGGTGGTCAATGGGGCGTCCTCGACGATACAATCACCAGCCTTTCCCAACATAACACCACCCGTACTCACTGTTGGGAACAGTGTGTTCTCTGCTCTTGATAGTCCGCGGAACTCGTTCGTCATCGCCGGTCAGACACTGGTGCCTGGAGGTTCGGCAATAACTGCGTCCGGTACTACGCTATCATTGGCATCTTCAGCATCTTTCCTTGTCGTGGATGGAGTTACATCCGTTATTCCAGATCCGGCTGCGCTGACTATCAATGTTGGCAACGAGGTCTTCGCTCCTATCTCGGCCCCATCTGGACCGTCATTTGTCGTTGGCGACCAATCTCTCATCCCAGGTGGCCCAGCAATCACCGTCTCGGGGACTACGTTATCGCTCGCGCCTTTTGCCTCATTTATCATTGTCGATGGAACTACCTCCTCGCTCGTCACTCCTAGTCTGCAGTTCGGCAACCCTCCCGTGATTACTATTGGCGGCGATGTCATCAGCGCTCTTCCAGAGCCTTCAGGGCCTGTTTTCGTGGTAGATGGTCAAACACTCGTTCCCGGTGGTTCGGAAATCACCGTTTCTGGTACCACATTGTCTCTCGCTCAATCGGCATCCCTGGTCGTGATCAACGGCGTTACCTCCGTTTTGGCTACCCCAGCTGCTCCACTGATTACTGCGCCTCCCTTAACTATCGGGCATGCGACTTTTAGACCGCTTCCAGGGACTGGTACTGCATATCTAATTGGTTCGATATTGCTCACTGCAGGTGGGTCTATCGTCGTTTCGGGTACCACCATTTCCCTCGCACACGGAGCTACTGCTCTGGCCATCAACGGAAAGACCAGCTTTATCTCGCCCGGGATCCAGCCGATTATCACCAACCCGCCATTACTTACTATCGGTTCGCAGACGTACACAGCACGATCTGGCAGTGGAACAACATTCATCATTGGCGATCAGACATTGACGCCAGGCGGCACAATTACTATCGACGGAACCACCATCAGTCTTGCGCTGGGAGCTACGGAGTTGATTTACGGAAGTTCAGGTCGCACCACAAAAAGTGCTTTATTTCCCGCTACAACAACACGGCTCCAAAGCGTCACTAGCAGTGCGGCTGCGAGTGTAGGGGGCAGTAGGCCCAACGGAGAGGCTATAGCGACAGGCAAAAAGGAGGGCACAGCATCGCACTCGACGTACGGGAGGTCCATGGTGTCTGCAGTCGTCGTGGTCCTTTATTCATATTTTGCTTGAGACAGCACAGCAAGTTCTTTGGTCCTTGGCATGGATTCGCGGTCTACTAATGAGTATAATGAGCATTGAAAGGGCGTTCCTGGGTTGTTGCTAGCAAGAGATACCACGTGTACAACAAGTAATTATCGGCGTTTAATCCATCCGGGGCGGCAGACATACGATGGCGTCGCGACGATGTAAACAATAATACATCTCCTCTGGTGGCGAGTGAACTAAAAGTATGAGCGGGCGCATCGGTTTAGACGTGGCGCACCCCCGTAACGGCCGATTCCCAGAAGTTGGGATAGTTGGTAGACAATGAGAACTATTGAGCATATTTTGATCGTTCGACGGGTACTTAAAGCTAGAAAGACTCCCGCATTTCGTTGGGGCCAGGTAACCACAGCGGGCGCGATAATCCTTCATCAACGCCACTACACAGCGTCGTGCATCGGCGCAACGCCCTCCCCACACCAACAGTAAAAACAACGTACAGCAGGAATAGGCTTCGCGTCATGTAAGCGCCGCGTTCTTCTTCAATCGTCCAGTGACGGTTTCTTTGACAGCATTGCGAGGCACGGGCTGCGGCATTTTGACTGTTCATGCGAAGAGATTTTATAACCGGTGGTTCTTCTCACGTTGAGCACCGCCATGAAAAGAGAGCGTCACGACTCAAGCGGGAAACGGTGTTGTTCCATGAAAGCCTCGGAAGTGTCGAAACATCACCATTGTCTTGGCAGGCACTGGCGCGCAATCTCCCCCACTAAAGGATTTCGTTTCATGTCGTCTCGCGAACGAACACACCCTTCGCGGAACAATTCGCCCCACCACCGAGGTTGCGTCCCCAAGCACTGCAGGTTCTAGAAGATTGGATCATCAAATATGAGAGTCATTGTAGACCGGTAGCACGAAGGGTGAAGAGTAGGGAGATTGCCTATTGCAGCCTTGCTGTTGTGAGGAACCATGCAGCAACGACCAGCAATCAGTTCCCGAAAGAGCGTTATGGCATAAGCAAACAATCAATTGCGAACATGTTGATGCAGTGTGCAGCGGGTGGTATGGACTGAACAACATGTTGGCGCTTCACCGCATGACGTTTCGTTAAACGCCGCGGCACGATGGCAGACTTCAACCGCTCAAGCTTTTCCGACATGGTTTCACGTTTCCCATGAGGCTCTCCCGTCATTCGACGCTCAGGATGTCGTACAGGCCACTTCCAGGCACATGCATGGAGGCGACGCCTTCAAATCTCGCCCCGACAATACCTCATCACATATTATGGGTCGTGGGAGCGGACAAAGCCTCGATTCAACGTTCTGCGGCAGCTAAACGAAGCCACGCTTCCGCTTGTGGTGCTAGTGCGGCGCGGAATAGATTGACAGGTGCTTGGCATCAATCCACAGACCCGGGTTTCATGCTGTTGGCGCTGTCAGGACTCTGTCAGTAAGGGCACTAGTCTTGTCATGGCGTGAACGTGCCGTGTAGGCGGAAGGAGTATAAGAGAAACAGAAGCCATCGTCGTTGGAAGGGCATCAAGCTTGACGCTGACACTCACTTTCACACGCTCTTTAGCATTACACTCACTTTCAATCCATTCGTCAATCATTCATTCGTTCTTATTCTATCTTTGAAGATACGCTCAACTTTTGCAATCCAACCAACCAACCAACACAACAACCGCAAACATGTTCACCAAGACCGCTATCATCCTGGCTGCTGCCAACCTCGCTGCTGCGCACACCACCTTCCAGAGCTTCGTCATTGACGGCAAGGACCAGGGTCAGCACTTCGCCGTCCAGACTCCTTCCAACGGCAACAACCCCATCCTCGATGTTACCTCCACTGCCATGATCTGCAACGGTGGCAAGGCTACCGCCGACCAGGTCGAGGTTGCTGCTGGCTCCAAGATCGGCATGCAATGGCACCACAACGACCCCGTTACCACTGGTGACGGTGACGAGCCCATTGCTGCCTCGCACAAGGGTCCCGTCATGGTCTACATCGCCAAGGCCGACACCAACGGTGAGGGCGCTGTCTGGACCAAGATCTGGGAGGACGGTCTCTCCGGTGGCAAGTGGGGTGTTGACAACTTCATTGCCAACAAGGGTCTCGTCGAGGTCACCCTTCCCGACCTTGAGGCTGGTGACTACCTCATCCGCCCCGAGATGATCGGTCTCCACGAGGCCAGCGCTGAGGCCAAGGCTCAGTTCTACAACGGCTGCGGTCAGATCAAGGTCACCGGCAGCGGCTCTGCCTCCCTCCCCGCCACCGGTGTCGACATGACCAAGGCTTACAAGGCCACCGACCCCGGTGTCTTGTTCAACATCTACGGTGGTGCTACCGAGTACACTGTCCCCGGCCCCAAGGTCTGGGACGGTGCCTCCACCGGTGGAAGCGCTCCTTCCACTCCCTCCAAGCCCGCTGCTTCTGCTACTCCTTCCCCAGCCTCCAGCGCCGCTCCTTCCGCCACTCCCTCTCCCGTTGAGGAGGCCGAGCCCGCCACCCCTTCTGCCACCAAGCCCGCTGCCACTCCTGCTGCTCCTTCCTCTGGCAGCGAGTCTGGCTCTGCTCTCCCCGAGACCTTCACCATCGAGCAGTTCATCCAGTGGCTCAAGACCACCACTGGCTCCTCTGCCTCCAAGGCTCGCCGCCACGCCCGCGCTTTCCACTTGTAAGCGCCTTCTATAACGGTCGCAAGACGATCTTTCTTGCATGAACTGGTGTTCATGGTTGGACCTTTTTGAGACGTATCTTCTTTGATGGGAAACCCCCATACCTTTCTTCTAAGTAGACCGCGAGATCGGCTATCACTTCTTTTGATGTAAATATAGCATTCACGACGAATGGAGTTCGAAAAGTCATTGTAACCTTCCCGTCTACTTGACCTGTGCCTATGCTACCTGTGATCCAATGACTTGACTCCGCACTTCTCATAACATGTTGACATAACTGTCGTTTCCACTTCCCGCAGTCCCTTAGTATTAGCTGTGTTTCCGGAGCTTCTTTCACCTCCTTAGCTGCTTGGTTTAGGTTGCACCTGACTCCTCGAAAAAGTACAATTCATCCTCGTATTGCTCCAAGATCAGATAGACATCCAGCCGTCCGATCTTCTGGGCACATCGTTCTCCTCAAACCATGCTACGTCACAGGCTTTCCGTTGTGCCATCTGTGTCGAGTAGACCGAGCATGCTTCGCACACCGAATCTTCTTCCTATCTAAGCTAGATGCACTCTCAACCTGTTGACAGAGTTCAAAGTTTTACGCTGATGACTTTGGGCTGTGCCCAGAAACCCAAACGTAAAGGCCCCACTAAAATCGATAGCGCAATTTTGTGTTATTTTGCGCCTTCGTCCCTCTTCAAACAACCCTCCAACAACGCTCAACACACCATCTCAACTCGACCTATTCTCCGACCACGAACAAGCTTCTACAAGCTATCTTGGCGAGAGTCGAGCTAGGTACACCTCACTCACAGATCCCGGGCGTCAACTATCACGAACTTCCTATATCGGACTAGCAGCACCGCACCAACCCTTGCCAAGTGCACGCCAACTGATAAGCAACGACAAGCTTCTGATGCAGTTAATATATCCTGCATGCCTACGCGACAAGTGCCATCCGTCTATGCGCTGGGCGTGTCCGTACTAGCGATTGCGAAATCCGATGTGGTTGAAGACCGAGGTTTGGTATGGAATGAGTTTACATTGTGGGCAGAAAGCGGCGCGAAAACCTTGAGGTTGCGATTTCTACTATGTGGTAAGAACCTGTAACATTTCTGAAGATTCTACGAGTTCATCGCGCAGTATACGAACGTCCCCGTCACATTTCTGTTTCCCGCAATGGTGGTTTCAACAGAGTGTTCGGATAGCTTCCCAGAAAGGCAGGAGGACCTGTAGATGCAAGCACTACGACCACATAGTCGGACACTGTCTCGTGCAGTTGATGAATATCTGATTGATTTGATAGGTGGACCTCGACCCATACACAAGAAGGTTCGCTCACAGAGGTCTTCTGATATCGACTAGTCCAATACACATGCAGAATGTTCTACCATACCCTTGTACCGTCCGGAAATACACCGATCTCAAAATTCGAAAGCGCTCCAATGGATAACTCAAGCTACCAATTAGTGATCTCTATCTCGGCATTTGACCTGATTGATCTTGTAGGCCGCTTTCCAATCCACCAAGAAGGGCGCATCTAGCTGGATAGCTTTGCACCTGACCAGTGGATATCAGGAAGGTATCATCAGGTAATGAGTCTGGACTATCGCGCCATCGTATACCGAAACGGGGCGAATACATACAACATGGTGTTCGGACTTGAGCCTGAGGAATATATAAGGAGCGTCAAACGCCGCTGTCAGACTTATCAACGCAGCAAGTTCCAATAGTCCATCGCTTCCTAAACACCCTCGCTCTCTTCGCCTCTCGTTCCTGAGTCTCAAGTTCACTCATCCTTCAACATGAAGCTTTCTATCGCTGTCCTCGCCGCCATCACAGGCGCAGTCCTGGCCCGTCCCTCAAACCTCGCCGAGCGTGTAAAGTCTCGCGCCGATGGCACTCGTCGTCACAGGACTCAGCCCATGATCTTGGTCGGCACCGCCGCGAAAGAGAACTCCAAGTTCGTCGCTGATGTAGACAACACCACCGCCCACGTTGACTATTCATCCAACTGGTCCGGCGCCGTTCTCGAACAGCCCTCCTCCGGCTACTTCAAGTCAGCCACCGGACGCTTTACAGTACCAACACCCAAGCACGTTGGCTCTGGTGGAACTGAGTCCGCGTCAGCTTGGGTTGGAATCGACGGCGATTCATGTGCCAGCGGTCTGCTCCAGGCCGGTATCGACTTCACCGTCAGCAGCTCCGGTGCTGTGTCCTACGATGCTTGGTACGAGTGGTACCCTGACTACGCCTACGACTTCAGCAACTTCGCCGTCAAGGCGGGAAACGTTATTCAAGTCGACATCACCGCCACTTCCACCACCAAGGGTACGGTCAAGCTCACTAATGTGAGCACTGGAAAGAGTGTCAGCCAGACACTTAGCGCACCCAGCGGCTCCGTTTTGTGCCGTCAGAACGCTGAATGGATTGTAGAGGACTTTGAGTCTGGAGGCAGCTTGGTCGCATTGAGCAACTTTGGCACTGTTGTTTTCACCCAGGCTAGTGCTGCTCTTAGTACTGGTGGATCGGACGGACTGAGCAGCGCTACCATCATCGATCTCAAGCAGGGTAGCACTGTCTACACTGACGTTACCATCAACAGTGGATCTCAAGTCACTGTCCAGTATATCTAAGCGATGAATGGTAAAGGAGGAGATGAGGTCTTTCGAGGTCGGGATGAGTTTAGGATGTTGTATGGACTATGATTGCGGGTGAAACATAGTATTTCAGCATATTTCTGACATTCATATGAATGCATTCATACTAGTCCCAGCGCTGTATAACCTGACATGTAGACAACCTGAATACATCCAGCGAGTCCTCGTTTACCAAAGCACGTTGCTTCCTGTTCATGACTTTTCCTAGAGTGTATCTTGAGTAACTTTTCACTTCTTTTCTCCGGTACCCTGCTGGCTGCCAGCGTTGGCGTTGCAATCGCCAGCACCCTGAGCACGTGCAGCGAAGCCACCCGAAGACACATCGCCGCCGCTCTTGGCCTGCGCGAAGCGAGAACGAGCATCGGAAACTGTAAACGCCTTGACTTGACAGAGCGAAATGACCTGGTTGAGTAGAGTGTATCCTAACAACGTCTGACTTGCCCATTGGGGTGGGGGTCTTGTCGCTACCACCAGTCTCGGACTTCTCGTCAGAAGAAGACATGATGTTAGCGTGACGAGTATATTATATAATTGTCCTGATGAGGTTTCGCCATGAAGCTGTGGTATCGAAGAAAGATTGCGAAGCTTTCTTTCCTTTGGAGAGAAAATACCTTTTTATATCGCTCTTTGAAGCCATTGTTCTGGTAGTTGGCATCTTTCAGCGGAACTAATCATGACTCGAAGGACTATGCATAACATAGTACAGCACTGACACCATGCCTTGCAGATTGGAACGTTAGTGTAGGTACAGGGGATGACCTACACCCCTATTCATGACGAAGATAGTCCCGCATGTCTAGAAGGGGATTGGAAATGGTTGTGGATTGGGGAATGTATGAAACATCTGCTGACGAGCTCTCACGAGGGTTCAGCTTAGCCGCTTCAATCGATCCGACGTAAGCCCAACTTCTTACTATTCCTCTCCGGTCGGACAAAGACACTTCTCGCTCGGCAAGTGTCAAAATATGTTAACACATGGCTCCCAAAACCCGTAATGGTTCCCGATGCATACACATGGCGTAGTAGATCGAATTGGCGACGAAGATCAACATAAATGCAACAAAGTGTTGTGTTTCGCCTTCCAAATCTGGCATCTTTAGCATTCCTTCCGTTTGGCGCTTACATACCAAGCGACTTACGGAGCACTCTGCCGACAAGGTAGCAGTATGCTGCGTATCACAATGACAGGTATGATGCGCATGGTTGTGTTTATGTCATGCGCATTATCTGTAGCCCTTGGTATTCTTGTGGCTTAAGACCGATATCCGAAGTATCGACTTGTACTCAGTTAATATACATCGTCTTCGGACAGAGCCGGCGGCGCAGCTTCGTATGATAGACGAGAACTTGAATGCCCGTCGGAAATCCCAAATCGACTTGACTGGAGACGATCGAAAATGTCGCCAACATGTACTCAGATTATCTGTTCCGTGAACGGAAGAGAAAATTCTCAACATCTGTTGTATACATCGCAATAACACTTCTCGTATGTGGGACAGCTTGTGCAGATTAGCAGCCACGCAACCCAATTTTGTTTCGTCAAATGCTTACTAAACAGGTTCTTGACCAAACATAATGTGCCAGAGATATTCAAAAACACGTCCGCTTGTTTCATCCTTCAGTGGAGTTTCCATCAACCACGTGTAATATTTTCTGTATGTGTCCAATGGTCGCTTCTGCACTTGCCTGCTCGATACGGCAAATTGCGCACAGCAAGGGGTCGCCAGCACGTGCGGTACATCGGTGTTGTTGAACAAGTCTCGCCACGCATCTGGCATCGCTGCTTCGATTGTTCGATGCTCCTCAGGCGGATCACGGAACGGCATCACTTCGTGCGGACAGCCAGGATCGTTGACGCAACGCAAATTCGCGTATCCGTTGCTCTGAATGAAGTCGATGTTGAGAGTTTGCAGAGAGATCACATTGGAATGCTCGTTATTGTCGGTGTGCCAAGCGATGGGGTAGCCGTCTTTGTGCGGATGGATGAACGCTATCGTTGAAGGGAGATTGTCGTAATTCTGTACGATGTATGCGAGGTATGCATTTGCTTCCATGCCCTTGTTCCGAAGGGTACGTAGAGTGCTGTTAGTGAGCGGATCCAGGGTGGATATGTTGTGCGGAGTCTCCGTGTCAATGTCGTAGATAGCTGATTGCCAGTCTCCCAGGTCGGTATGCACCCACCGTGTGTCGTCGGTGGGAAGCTTAGCCATCACCACGACGCGATCAGGTAGCGATGTGCTAGGTGTCGCGACCGCAGTGCTTTTCGTCAGTGTGCTTGTGTGGTGAGAGGTGGTGGAGGTCGACAATGTTTCCTCTTTCGTGCCTCCATGCGTGATTCCTTGCCCAAGTATATTTCGCTCTCCTTCTACTTCTGCTGTCTCAAGTCGCTTCGGCTTCTCCACACCGCCAGCCTCAACAGACTCTTTTTGAACACGATTCAAACGGGCGTCAAACAGAAACCATGTGCAGAGCACGAACACTGCTACCACCATGAATTCAACTCTCCTGCGGGAATGCAACATTGCTTGATGATGAGTGAGTGAATTCCTTGAAAAATGCTCGAATTGGACATGTGATAATCCGTCTCGGACGTGCGTTCGCAGATGATATCGTGATGGCTCAATATTTGCTTCACACACACGTGCGGGGGTGAAATAAGTGCCTAGAGGTGACGCGAGTCACCAGGAGGTGAAGAGTGACTGGGTTGCGTGATCTTAAAACACATTCTCAAGAGAGACGCGGAAGGCAGCTATTGCAACAAAAGGGGAAGCGTTGGTCGAAGCTAGCAGCCTGGCGACGTAGCATTGCGGCACAGCTCAGGTGTTGTGGAGACACGCACAAGGGAGTTGATGGGGTTAGCACTTGTTCCAGCACTCATCTCAGAGGTAGAGAGCAGCAACATTTTGAAGTTAAGCAATGCGCGGCCCGTTTGAATCCATTAAGTTGCAGCAAGTTCCGCGTCGGCGCTAAGCGGCGCTAAGCAGCGTTGGTCGATTGGTAACTTGACGTAGCTGGCGCTAACCTTCAGTGATTGCGATGCAGCATGGCATAGGCTAATGAGAGTACAACACCGAATTTGAATAACATGATAAGCTACCCGTTGAAGGATTATGGCTCGTAACCGCTGACCTACCTTTAGCTTTTCTCCCCGGGGTTAACAATTCCTACTTAAGTACTTCTTCAGTCCTCCTTTACGTGGTAACCTTTAACATAGAGTATTGCAATAGGCTCGCCAATGGGCCTGTTGTCGCCTTCTCTAGGAGACACACATTTCGTGAACTGTGCAAAAAGCCAGTGCCAGCCACAGCCAGTCGTCGCGCCTAATGAGAATGCATCTCTATCCAACAGAATCGGTTCTCCTGTCAGAGTTGGGGTCTGCTGTAGTGCTGTTTTGGGTACGCTGTGGTGTGCATTCCCGCTCAGGTGTCTTCGGGAACCCTAGATAGCTGTACCGAACGAGCGGTAACCGGAGTCTTAGGACAGGTGGCAAATTCGACCATTCTAGAGCCGGTTCAGAGGATTGAGATCCAGAACTTGCTAGGCATATAGCGAGCCTGAGACGTGAACGAACTAAACCATGCGCAGATGAGGCACTTCGTAGGAGACTCCAACAGCGTAATCCTGCACCTAAAGCAACAGACATGTAGCGACAAGAAGAGGAAGGAGGCTGCAATAAATACAATCCAATAGCACTTCATAGTCTGACCGGTATGATTCCGGAAAATCAGCCGCGCAACCCCGAGCCTCGAGTTGCCTAACCAATCCAACATGTGCGGCAAGCCCTCCAGACCACCTTCCTTTTCGGGATAGAGATCTTCCAGAAGCTACCCACCACGTCTGTTGCATTGTACCTAATAGCTTTAGCAGTTCGTCTCGGGTCGCAAAGTAGAGGTGGGCTTTCGTCACAAGGCGAATCCCGATCTTACGTGAGCCTCCACACACGCACCACGAAGCGAAGATGGGTGTTTGGTAGACTAGACGTATCCTGCTCCATCTGATATGTGAGGTTCTTGCGTCAGGCAACCGTCTAAACATACAATATCCATCATGTCCTCTCTCAAACAGCGCCCCGCTGACCCTACGACAAGTGCACTCCACGTGCGAGTCTGGAGCGACCCCGCACACAAGCTTTGTGCAAGCTTTCTTCGATGCGTCGAAGCGTTCGCTAGCGACTTCTTATCAGAAACAAGTGGCCCGAATATCAGCTAGCGTGCCTGTAGCGTACGTTAGCGCCTAATGTGGCTGAGCGGTTCATTGATAACGTGTTGGGGTTTGAGCGATATTTGGGCGTTACGCGATTGCGCAAGTAGATACGTCGCAGGCTAAGATAGGCACAGAAGGTCCGACATTGGTACTCTTCCAGACCTGCTGATATTCGTTCCCCTGACTCTACCCTGGGATCCCAGCAGGTGGTCCGCCACGCGAACGCGCTTGAAGCCAAAGTATGGTGTGCAGTAAAGAGACGCCAGAAGCACTGTTTCATTCCTGCTTGGAAGCGACATCGCCATCCAGGCCACCCAAGGCATTGGAACATAACTTCACAACCACTCACGGAGGCCCCGGATCCGTCAGTCTACCATTGTGTTGCATGACAACATGGGGCGTAACCCTAGACTTACGAGGGTGCATGTACTATACCAATTAAGTGCTGAACGCCGTGCGAGAGGGCCTGACATAGTGATTTGTGGGCGAAGATAGGCTCAGTCCCTGTGCGCGAATGCAGCCACCAAATGCCCGCCACTGATTGTCTAGCCGCGAGCTCTCTTCTCGAGTATATTACCGCGTCTCGCGCACACCTCGCATCTTTCACTTGTGCCCTACATCTTGGCCTCCTTTCTTTGATCGCCGCTCGACGTTCCAATCGTCTGCGATTTTTGACGTATTCACTCCGTCTGAGTGTCACAAGGTCCTCGCCGGTTCTTATCACGTTTTCGCCACCATGAGTCTCGCGCACGAGACGGAAAAGAATCACTATGGCGATCCGCCTCCAGCGCATTACTCCCTGGGGGATCACACCAAAGGAAATCAGCTCAGTGCCAATGACGAGGATGTCGCTATTGTCATTTCTGATCAAAATGAGCTCAGGAAGGACTTGAAGGGTCGTCATATGCAAATGATCGCCATGTCAGTCTCTGCGAACACTCCTTGACGGAGTAACTATGCTTTACTGCGACTAACACGCTTTATAGTGGTGGTGCCATTGGCTCCGGTCTATTCATTGGTTCCGCCTCATCCTTCGTCACTGGTGGACCAGCCTCTGTTATCATCGGATTTACCCTCATCGGCATTATGATGTACTTGATGATGCAGGCATTGGCTGAACTCGCAGTCATGTATCCAATCAACGGAGCCTTCACCATGTACATCTGTCGATTCATCGATCCATCCTGGGGCTTTGCCTGTGGATGGCAGTACGCTATCAGCTGGCTCACTGTCCTGCCTTTTGAAATCTCCGCTGCTTGCAACATCATCCACTACTGGTCAGGATCGCAGGGAATCAACAACGCTGCGTGGATCACACCACTTCTCGTGGCTTTGATCGCCATTCAATTTTTCGGCGTCAAGGGTTATGGCGAGGTGAGTGCGCTGCTCTGCAGCCTCCTCCACTACGAGACAACCAGAATAACATTTCTGAACAGGTCGAATTCGTACTATCCATCATAAAGGTTGCGGCTTGTGTAGGATTCATGATTCTGGGCATCATTATTGATACCGGAGGTGTGCCAACCGACGACAGAGGTTATATTGGCAACAAGTACTAGTACGTCCTCCATAGTCGGATCGCAGAGTTGTCTACTGACCATTTCTAGCAACATCCCTGATGTGACCTCCGCAGGATTCCGTAACGGTTTTCATGGATTCTGCGGTGTTTTCGTTAATGCAGCCTTCGCATACACTGGCACCGAGCTTACTGGCTTAGCAGCAGCTGAGACGGATAACCCAAGGAAGGAGATTCCCAAGGCCGCGAAGCAAGTCATCTATCGAATCATCCTCTTCTACGTTGTTAACCTTGCTCTGGTCGGCCTGGTTGTACCGGTCAACAACGAGGCACTGAATGGTAGCGCTGGCGCCAGTTCGCTTCATTCACCTTTCGTGATCGCTATCCAGCTCGCCGGAATTAAGGTTCTTCCATCCATCTTCAATGCCGTCATTCTCATTGCAGTCATGAGCGTTGCCAATGCTTGTACCTTTGGCTCCACACGCACAATGCAGGCTCTTGCAGCGAACGGTGAGTGTCCTGCATCATACCATACTAGTTCCTCACTGATCATAATCGTTGTCTAGGTATGGGTCCGAAAGCCACCGCCTACATTGACAAGAAGGGCCGTCCAGTTGTTGTGGTAGCTATTCAGCTTCTGTTCGGACTGTTGGCATACATCAATCTCGCCCCCAACGGTGGAGATATTTTCACCTGGTTGCTATCCTTATCTGGCATCACAGTGCTTTTTGTCTTCGGCAGCATTGCTATTGCACATATCCGTTTTCGCAGAGCTTGGTGAGTTCCATGCAGCAGTATGCAAAGTCTCTATAGACACTGATGTTCCTTTAGGGCCTACAAAGGGCACACCCTGGATGAGATTCCATACAGAGCCTCGTTCGGTGTTTGGGGCTCTTGGGTATGCTTCTTCATTTGTGCCATTGCGCTCATCGCCCAATTCTACGTTGCGCTCTGGCCAGTCGGTGGTGAGGCTCTCAGCGCAGAGGGCTTTTTCGAACTCTACATGGCGGCACCTTTTCTCGTTTTCTTGTACTCGATTTGGAAGGTGTACAGCTGGTTCAAGTTTCCCTCACACCGCCCATTGTGGATCAGAACTAAGGACATTGACATCTATACTGGTATGAGGCAGGGACAGAGAGAGATGATCAGCGGCGAAGGTGTATCCGAAGAGCGGAGGCGCGCGAGCATTCAGGAGATGAATGACGAGCAGAAGAAGAAGGGTGTCAAGGCCCGCGTTATGGCGGCTGTTCGTACAGTATTTTAGTGGTTGATTTGCCTTGCTGGTAAGCGCGTCCATAGAAATGAAAAGTTCTCCAGGGTGCAAGAGTCTGGCAGATTCTGAACTCAAACAATCGTAGACATTGAAACGCAATCTGTCTCTCCAACCACCAAATCCGATGAACTCCCTAGGCTGACGCCCCATGAGAATAAGAAGAATGGTCGAGAACGCAACGCGAAGGCGAACACGTGCATGCAGATACTGATACTCATCGCACACTCATACGAAGCGCATAAGGTCTTCTGCTAATTCAAGGGGCGCATTTGGCTTTCTGTAAACAGCTGTAGAAGGGTTTCCATTCCTCGGAAAGTCCGTCTAAATGAATCTATCGTGTCAGTTTGGTTGGCATGCCTCTCTACGAGAGAAGCTGCCTACACCTATGAGCTGATCACTCTGTGCTCTATTTTACTAATAATTAGTTTTGAATCTTGATAGCCCGCTTTAACGAAGAAAGCTGGCTCCCAATGGTCATGTGCGTGGTCATTCCTTTAACTTGACCTTGACCCTGTCAAACGAGCCATGTAAGGTAAAGCTTGATGTGCCTGATTGAAGGTGCTTCAGGCAATGTTAGCTCTTCTGGACACCGGCTGCCCAGCACGTGTCTGGGAACCTATAGGAAACTATTGAGGTGTCAGACGATGTTCGTAGTACTCTTCGCAAGCGTAACATACCCGCATTACTGTCCAATAGACATGCGATAGGCTTACAAGGCTAAACGAGATCATTGTAGCCTCTGCATCGTTGTGGGTGGGCGGGTTGAAATGATGTATCGTTCGACTGCGCAACCGCCAGTAGGTCAGTGATATCCGCTGTAAACTTTATTCTTTGCACTTCATTACAATAGAATAGCGAAAGAGATGCGAATGCACGGTTGCGCAGATGTTCTTGTTATACTCTAGTAACCGGGAAACAGGATCGCGCATAATGGCGCATCGGCTGCGCCATGGCCTGGCAGGGGTGGAGTCGGGCGTCTACCAAGTACTGTCGGGAGCCGACACGTGGAGCCGTTAGTACTGAAGTCTGTACGTGCTAAGTACCCCATTCGCCTAACCCGGGGTGCTGCAAACTGGAGAAATATGGGGTTTTACGTCGACGGGACAAGAGACGGTTGGTTCTCTTGTCTCAGCTGTTACCTGTCGTTGCACCGTAAATGGATCATTTACAAGCTCGTGTTTCGGCATCTGGTGTTCGACGAATAACCTCGGCCCCAACCACTGTGCCACACGCGACCATTAACCAAGATTATGCAAATCTCGGAACTGTCCAGCTCATCTATTATTATGACTTGCCCTGCCCTTCCCTCAATTTCACACGCGCGCTTCGCTCTGCTCGCCTTACCCAAGTGACCACAATACTATTGCGCGGGTGTTGGAAACTGTGTCCTACTCCTTGCTTACTTTTTCCCTTTTCGGGCCTTTTTTGGATACAGTCTTCTATGCTGAGAACGAACATACCGCCTGGAAAGAGGGAAAGCATAATCTTCCGAGCCTACGCGAGCGTGCGCAAGAACAGAGCGCTCCGCAATCGCTTTCTACTCATGAAACCGAATTGTGGATGATGGTAGGAACTTTTAGACTATTTCGACATGCTGGAAAGCTATGGAAAAAGTGAGTTCCACCTATCGACTGCCGCGTTAGCAAAGCCGGTCGCGCCAGTGCGCATTGCAGAAGACCTGGTTCGCAATCACAACGCGGCAGAAACAATAGTCTGACAGCCAAGTATCGATAGCTGTATATATCAATTAAGATCACTACGCCTCACTACCAAGAAATATCGCCTTGACAGCTGTTGTACGCAGATGTATAGCCTCAATTTGATCGTTGTGTTGGTGTTCGGAGTGGGCATCCCGCCATCCCGGTACCACGCCGCAACCTCGGTACGGGCTAGCGTAAGCTTCGACCTGACAAGCTGCCATCTCACCAATCTTGTCCGCGCTTGACTACAATGGCTTAACACACCCTCATGGGAGGTCCGATACACCCCACAACACAAGTCCACATTCGCGCCAGGATAAACAGTCCATGGATGGCTTGATCTTTGTTGCCAAGGGTGACTTTTGCCGAGGAGTTTCGCATCAGTCAACACTACTTCGTTCGTCGCCACGATAACAAGCTTCACTACTCCAAACTCATCTGTGGTGTGGTCCAGAACACCTTCGCCTGTTGATCATGACCCTTTCACAGGAACAGCTTCTCGACCCGCATCGAGTGATCATGCATCTCTCATGCGCTCTTGAGTCGGGTAAGCTCCTACGTCCTGCCTTGGCATCGCTCGACCGGGGCGGGATTCCGGGGTCATGTCCGGTTCAATACTTCTAGAAGGGTTGGTGGCTGAGCCGCACGCCGTATCCAACCAATGAGACGAGTAGCCCTCGATCAGACCTGGCAAGACATTTAGCCTAATAGTGGTAATATCTACCCCGACCTTTGTGATCTCCTCTTGTGCGGCCCGCAATATGGACTCGCATGGATATACAGCCTAGCATATAAGAACTCCCCTGCCCAGATGAGCTCCAATTCTTCCCCAGTATTCACTCCACCTCCGCCTTGCAATCGTCGTTGGCCGCTGGAACAGCTGGTCAATACTATCCGCAATGAGTCCCCATTTCAAGCGTCCCAACCAGGCCAATGTGGTCGAGGCACAGGAAGCTGCGCCTGAGCTTCCACCAGTGTCATGGAGCAAGTCACCCAACATGCGCAAGCTTTACTTCTACTGCATGATTCTTTGCGTCTGTTCGGCCACCACCGGTTACGATGGGTGAGTTCTGGGTCCTGCAAACAGAGAAAGTCCAGTAACTAACTGTGCGAAGATCTCTCATGAACACTTCTCAGCTTCTTGACTCCTGGAAGACCACGATGGACAACCCTTCAGAGGACACTTTGGGTCGTCTCAGCGCCATGTACTCGATCGGTTCCATCGTTTCCCTCCCCGTGGTACCTTGGCTCAGCGATAAATATGGGCGCAAAACCCCCATTACTGTTGGTTGCATCATTATGGTTATTGCCGCCGCCATTCAGGCTGCCTCTATGAGCCGCCCGCAATATGAGGGAGGCCGTTTCTTCATGGGTTTCGGCAACTCCATGGCTCAACTCTCTTGCCCTATGCTTATCACTGAAATTGCGCATCCTCAGCACCGTGCCAGGATTACCACCGTGTACAACTGCTTGTGGAATCTTGGTGCCCTGATCTGTGGTTGGTTGGCTTTCGGTACACAGCACATCCCCAACACCTGGTCCTGGAGAATCCCGACTCTCATCCAAGGCATCTTCTCTATCATCCAGCTCATGTTCATCTGGTGGATTCCTGAGTAAGCTTCTTCCATATTACAAACTGTCTTTCGCAATTGGCTAACTTTGATTTCCAGGTCCCCGCGTTGGCTGTTGTCCAAGGACAGGAACGACGAGGCGCTCCGCATGCTCTCTCACTACCACGCCGACGGCAACGATAGCGACTCCACTGTCATGTTCGAGTATGCTGAAATGAAGGAGACTATCCGCATCGAATTCTTGCACAAGAAGAACTCGTCATACATGGACTTTATTAAGACTGCAGGCAACCGCAAGCGGCTCTTGATGATCATCTCCCTCGGTCTCTTCTCTCAGTGGTCTGGCAATGCCCTTGTTAGCTACTACGCTGGTATTATCTACGAAGGTGCCGGTATCACTCGCCAGACCGACAAATTGGGTTTGGACGCTGGAAACAAGGTTCTCTCCTTGTTCGTCTCCATCTCATGCGCTTTGTTGGTCGACCGTGTTGGTAGACGCCCGCTTTTCCTCGCTGCGTAAGTTTGCACATCCGCTTCATTCGACACATTAACTAATTTACAATAGCACCGGTGGTATGCTCTTGTTCTTGATTTGCGCTACCATCACTGGTGAGCAATATGCCGAGAAAGGTACCCTTGCAATTGGCTATGTCAACATTGTCTTTGTCTGGCTGCATGGTGTCGCTTACTCCCTGGCTTGGTCTGGTCTCCTGGTTGCCTACACCGTCGAGATTCTGCCCTACAAGCTCCGTGCCAAGGGTGTGTTCATCATGAACATTTCCGTTCAAGTCGCCCTCACAATCAACAACTACGTGAACCCTATTCCCATCTCCGAGGGTGGCGGCTGGTACAAACAGAACTGGAAGCTGTTCGCCTGCTATGCTGGCTGGGTTTTCCTCGAGTTGATCTGGGTCTACTACTTCTACGTCGAGACTCGGTACGTCACTTTTTGTCCTCGCCTATATGAATCAAGGCTAACCTTCCCTGCAGTGGCCCCACTCTCGAGGAGATCGCTCGTATCTTCGATGGCGATAACGCAGAGGTTGCTGACATTGATATTGATGGCAAGGGTATCAGCAACCGCAATGACAGCATCAAGGAGGCTCATGTGCAAATCGAGAAGGCATAGGCGACTCCGCCACTATTTGTCAGCCACGTCGTTTTAGGCTATATAGCATTGTAGCATGTGTGCGATTTAGTGTTAGAGCCTATGGCGTTAGCCAGAGAAATAAGAACTTATTAGCACCGAACCAGATACCCATTACCGAACCATCGTTGCAGTAGAGTGTGAATGCTACTTCCTCTTCGACTTGATGACTCGCCGTGAGCAAGGAACTACATCCGCATATTCAGGCAAGATTATGGCCCATGGCGAGGTACTATACCTAACTGCATCAAACCCACTTAGTATCCGGGAACAGGACGAAGTTCATGGAGAGAAGTTGCCCGAGATACAACGCCGAAGCGAAGTAAGAGAGGTCAGAGACGAAAGTCTTGCTAGGAATCCTGGTGTGAAGATCTCACGGGGAGACCGAATATTGCCCATTGCTTGCAGTATCGGATCTGTCGTATGGTTAGAGATAGAATGTTGGCACGCCAAGTTTTCGGAGATCCTCGGACAAGCGTCTGTAGCAAGACCCTTGTGTCTGTTCTCCCATGTATGCAGATTGTGGATGAGTCTGTGCGTCCATATTAGTGTAGCCTCTAGTGATCGTGTATCTGTAGGTTATGAAGCCACCTATTAGTAGAAATGGTACATACGACCATAGGACACTGAAAATTAGGCTTCCCGTCCGCTCAGCCATATACAAGCAGTGTACCGGAGGATTAGTAGTTAGGTGGGTGACCACTAGCGAATCCCCGCTGTTGTATGTTTTTGCATCCTTGCATGGGTGATCTTTTTGTCAGCAGAGGTGAAACGTTAAGGAAGTTCGAAAAGAGGTTGCTGTATTGATAGTATTGCTGAGTAAAAGTCAACAAAATCACCAATTTTTGCTCTGTCCGGTAGAATTCGTCTTTGCTTAAGCCACGCATATACCGCATCAGGGTCCGACGATGAAGAATCGATCGTTAGCAGCGCTGCTTCGTGAAAACAGCCATTGTTGTTCCAACTGTAATGACGAACGTGGATATAACGAAAAATGAAGAGCACGAGCTGCATTCAGAGCATTTGGTGGCGCACTTTTCAATGGTCGGCCTGACCTTCATCCAAAGCAATGAATCGGGATTTGTTTTCTAGACTAATGTCACCTGCTGCACTTTCCTCGCCGCAAAGAACTCATCGTCAAGAAAAAAATCATGCTCCTCCCTTTTATCCCTCCGATCTTTCATTAATGAATAACATGAGAGCAATGGTCCACAGTACTCATACGCTTCACCTTTCGGCCGTAGGATAGCAGGGTTGCACAAACCTTTCAATGCCCAGGCACCGTCATTTTTTCCATGTGTCCGGCTCATATAACTAGTCTCTGTATGCTTCAAGAGGCACACCAAGATTTGCCCTGTGGAGAGAAGGCAGAATCTCGCTTCCGCTAGACGAAGTACAGCGTACAAGAACTTAGGGTCGCGGCAGGGGGTCTTGAAGATGATGTGCTTTTGCATGCTACTCATGCGGTTGAAACCATCGAGGGCTTCCGGGGGGATATCTTTACAGATATCCTGGTAGCGTCGAAGAAGGTCTTGCATGCTGTCAAAACTCTTGAAGTCGGAGGGAAGCATGCCCTTCTGGAAATCTACTTGCTCATTCAACCAGAACTTGAAGATTTCGCTCTTGGGCTTGCCGGTAATTTGAGACGCTGTTTCGAACAACTCCTCGTCCAAGTACTTAAGATGTTCGCCCATAGTTTCGCCTGGACGATCTGTGCAGCTACACTTGACAATCTGTCCAAGGAATGTTCCCTCTAACGTAAGGCAACGGCCATCTTCGGAAAAGTAGAGTGTTTTGTTGCCCTTAGAAACAGTGATATGTGTGCTCGTCTGACCTATAAGACTTGTTGGGTGGGCTACCCAGCTAGGACAATCTGCAGATTCATAACCCATACTGGATTCAATTATCTCCAGATCCCCGGTGCTGTCGATGATGTATCGCGTGTATGCCTGGGCTACTTGCTCAACCGGTAAGCTGTAGTCAGGGA
>Ga0265797_10001481_pt1 | contig 41156 bp, 26 predicted proteins | sample P2T30metagenome_FD_192433 | JGI IMG/M metagenome (GOLD analysis project Ga0265797, IMG submission 192433) | Plant litter microbial communities from East Loma Ridge, Irvine, California - P2 T30 | ecosystem: Environmental > Terrestrial > Plant litter > Unclassified | place: USA: California...
GCCATTATTGGATCGAAGGTCGGCCACGTTTGAGATTGAGAAACACCACGCACAGAGTGACTGGCAACGGACGTGAAGTTAAACATCGCTTTCAGTTGGTATTTATCGTGCATCTACATATCCGAACAAGACTCTAGTCCTCGTCCATGCTCTCCCAAGCCGCTCCGTTGTCGCCAGCCTGAGCGGCCTCGGCGGCCTCTTGCTCCTCCTCTTCCTCCTCGTTATCAGGCTCAAGACCGACAAGTCTCTCCTTGACGTCCGCTTCGGGGGCGGGCAGTGGAGCGCGCCCGGCGAAGTTCTCGCGAACGGCGCGGTTGGTGCTCGTGTCCCAGACCTGGACGGCACCTTTGCTGCCGGCGACAGCAAGACGGAAAGCGACTTCGGCATCGGGTGCGAAGTTCGCTGAGAAGACTTTGCCGACGCCAAGATCGCGCGAGGCGACAAGACTGGGTCCGGCGTTGTCGGTGATGCTCCAGAGCTTGACGGTGCGGTCGGTGCTGCCGGTGGCGATCATGCCGGGGACGACGGTGTTGATGGAGAAGGAGCTCAGGGCCTTCTCGTGAGCTTGCAGACGCCACGAGGGCTTGGACTCTTCGGGAGTCGCGGGCAGGTTTCGTGTGTCGAAGCAGTGCAGGATGCCGTTCTCTGTGCTCACGTAGAAGATGTGCTCATTGCTGGGGTCCCACTTGACTTGCTCGACGTCGCTCTCCACTCCCCAGCGAGGCACCTTGGCGTCGGGTGCGCGCATATCGGCGGCGACAACGGTGCGGTCGTATGAACCGGAGAGGAGGACGGAGGGCTGGGTAGGATGCCATGAGAGGGCGCAGACCTTGTCAGTGTGGTGGGAGTAGGAGTGGGCTGCGGTGCAGGTGTTGAGATCCCACAGCTTGACGGTCTTGTCCGCCGATGCACTGGCGAGCAAGTTGGAGTGTTGCCTGTTTGCAGCGAGCGAAAGAACCGCGTCGACGTGGTATGCATCGTTGGCCTTCTTGGTCTTGTTCTTCTTCTTTTTCTTCTCGGGCATTGGCACAGAGGGCTGCGAGCTCTCGCCAAGCACAACTGTAGGGTACATGCTGTCGACGACATCCAGATCCCAAAGCTCGATATCCGGGTCCATAGTACCGACGGCGGCGAAGTTGCCTCTTGCGCCAGCTTGGTTCGGGCGTGCAGCCAACCATTCAACGCAGAGAGGGATTGCGGGAAGCATGACATCGTGGTGAACGTAGAGGTTGTCGTGGTTGTCCTCGTACACGTACACTTCCAGGTGTGCAACCTCGTCCTCAACTCTCGCGGCCAGGACCATGTTGTCTGTGGGCATGATCTGTAGCTCTTCCCTCTCCTCATCGTCGGATGCGTCGTTCTCTTGTAATGTAATGTAAGGGTCATCCTTGTTGTCGGCGTGGTAGGCGAGAGACTTGACGTTTCCGAAAAGACCACTGTCCTCGCCGTCCTGGCTTCCAGCCTCGTCAATGTCGTCCTCGTCGTCGTCGTAGTGCTCCATGTCATATTCTTTCAGATCGTCGTCCTCGTCCAGCTGGTCATCCTCATCCTTGTCGGCCTTCTTGGCTTTAGGCGCAGCAGCACTTCCGCCGTCCAGCGCCTGTCTTGCTTCCTCCAGACCCTCTTGCGCATCCTCGAGCTCCATCTTGGCGAGCTTGGAAATGCGCTCGTATTCCTCCTCGTCAAACTCATATTTGGTGGGGTAGGCCGCGGCGTGACCGCGCGGCACCCAGGCGGTTGCTGTGATCATGGACGCCATGTTTGCTGTTTGAACCTCGTCTCTTCAATTGAGTAAGGGCTGCAGGTTTGCGACCGCCAAAATTTAGAGATGCACGAACTTTTTGGTCGTCGGCAGGGTTCGATTTGCGTTGCCGAGAGCTTGCGTCACAGGCCGAATCTTACATAATCGCGCTCGCGACCTCCAGTTCTGACTTTTGAGATGCGATGAGATGAAGCATTGCGATCGTTCAGCCCGTTGAAATTGCTCCTGGACTTTGTCGCAAATTTAAGCACGAAACGTCGTGTACGAGCTGTGTTGTCGTCCAAAAATCGCATCAAGACACATACGGAAAACCGACAACAACCATGGCTGGCGGAGAACACAGCCCAAAGAGGCGTCGATTAAACGACACTCGAGACGAAACACCGCGCGGATACCGAGACGAAACCCCCAATTGGGTGCAGCGATCGCGACAGCAACGCCGCGATGGGCCTCACCACAGCTTCGCCGGACCCGAACCAGACATCAACGAGGCAGATGCCGCCGCTCTGGATCGAGATTGGTATAACACCGCGGAAGAGGGAGCTACGCTTGGAGACGAGTCGCATAACCCGTTTGGAGGCGCCGGGGAAGTCACCTGGGCAGATCAAGAACGGGAGAAGGAATTGTTGGAAAAGAAGCTCGCGGCGCGTGGACGGGTCAATTACAAGCAATTACAGAGACAGCAAGATGCTGATGCTTGGGAGACAAATCGAATGCTGGCGAGTTCTGTTGCACAGACGAGGGAGCAATTCAACAATCTGGATGACGATAATGACGAGACACGAGTACATCTCTTGATTCACGATCTACGACCGCCATTCCTCGACGGCAAGACCATCTTTACCACTCAAAAAGATCCTGTCAGTGCGGTGAAAGACCCTCTCAGTGATATGGCAGTCTTTTCGCGAAAGGGTTCCAAAGTGGTCAAGGAAAGAAGGCAGCAGAAGGAACGGCAAAAGCAAGCGCAAGAAGCCACCAATGTTGCTGGAACAGCTCTGGGAAACGTCATGGGGGTTAAAGATGAAGATACAGATTCTGCTGCTCCTGCTGTTGCCGGACAGGAAGAGAAGCAGCAGAGCAACAAGTTCTCGGACCATTTCAAGAAGAAGCAAGAGGGCAGTTCGGAATTTTCAAACACCAAGACAGTGCGAGAACAGCGAGAGTATCTGCCAGCATTCGCAGTACGAGAAGAACTGCTCAGGGTTATTCGCGACAATCAAGTCGTCATTGTAGTCGGTCAGACTGGTTCTGGCAAGACTACTCAGCTCACACAATTCTTACACGAAGATGGCTACGCCAGAGGCGGCCAGATGATAGGCTGCACTCAGCCGCGTCGTGTAGCTGCCATGTCCGTGGCCAAGCGTGTGAGTGAGGAGATGGAAGTGCCGCTAGGTGACGAAGTGGGCTATGCTATCCGTTTCGAGGACTGCACGAGCAAGAAGACCACAATCAAATACATGACAGATGGTGTACTATTACGCGAGAGTCTGACGAACCCGGATCTGGATCAATACTCTTGCATCATCATGGACGAGGCTCACGAGCGAGCTCTGAACACCGATGTCCTTATGGGTCTGATCAAAAAGGTGCTTGCTCGAAGGCGCGATCTGAAGCTCATCGTGACCTCGGCGACTATGAATGCTACACGATTTTCGCAGTTCTATGGAGGTGCTCCCGAGTTCTTCATCCCAGGACGAACGTTCCCTGTCGATATCCAATACTCGAGGTCACCCTGCGAGGACTATGTAGACAGCGCTGTCCGTCAAGTCCTGGCAATCCATGTCTCACAGCCAAAGGGTGACATCCTTGTCTTCATGACCGGACAGGAAGATATCGAAGTCACATGCGAGCTCGTGGCAGAACGGCTAGCACAGTTGAATGATCCGCCGAAGCTTAGCATTTTGCCAATTTACTCTCAGATGCCTGCTGATTTACAAGCAAAGATCTTTGACCGCGCTGCCCCTGGTGTCAGAAAGGTCATTGTGGCTACCAACATCGCAGAAACGTCGTTGACCGTCGATGGTATCATGTATGTCGTCGACTGTGGTTTCAGCAAGCTCAAGGTGTACAATCCCAAGATGGGCATGGATACTCTACAGATCACTCCGGTCTCCCAGGCAAACGCCTCCCAAAGAGCCGGTCGCGCTGGTCGTACCGGCCCTGGCAAATCGTTCCATCTCTACACCGAGCGAGCATTCCGCGATGAATTCTACATGTCTACCATTCCAGAAATCCAGCGCACCAATCTAGCCAACACCGTGCTCCTCCTCAAGTCGCTCGGCGTGAAGAACCTCCTTGACTTTGACTTTATGGATCCACCACCGCAAGACACCATCACAACCTCCCTCTTCGACCTCTGGTCTCTTGGAGCCCTTGACAATCTCGGCGAGCTGACGGAGCTGGGTCGCCTAATGACATCCTTCCCAATGGACCCATCCCTAGCCAAACTAGTCATCACCTCCGCCACAACCTACAACTGCAGCGAAGAAATGCTCACAATCGTCAGCATGCTCTCAGTCCCCTCGGTCTTCTACCGCCCGAAAGAGCGACTCGAAGAGTCCGACGCCGCCCGCGAGAAATTCTTCGTCCACGACTCGGACCACCTAACCCTACTAACCGTCTACCAGCAATGGGCCGCCAACGGGCACCGCGATGGCTGGTGCACCAAACACTTCCTGCACCCGAAAGCGCTGCGGCGCGCGCAGGAGATCCGCAACCAGCTCGTCGACATCATGGCGTCGAGCAAGATGGGCCTGTCGTCGTGCGGCTACGACACCGACGCCGTGCGCCTGTGCATCTGCGCCGGCTACTACCACCAGGCGGCCAAGCGGCGCGGCCTGGGCGAGTACGTCAACCTGCGCACGTCCGTCGCCGTGCAGCTGCACCCCACCTCGGCCCTGTACAACTCGGGCGACCCGCCGGATTATGTCGTCTACCACGAGCTCATCCTCACGAGCCGCGAGTACATGTCTTGCGTGACGGCGGTGGATCCGCATTGGTTGGCGGAGTTGGGTGGGGTCTTTTATAGTGTCAAGGAGAAGGGGATTTCAGGGGGTAAGAAGAGGGAGATTGAGTTTTCGAAGAGGGCGGAGTTGGAGAGGGGGATTGCGGCTGATAGGGCGAGGCAGCAGGTTATGGAGGAGAGGGAGAAGGCTAGAGGGGGGTTGGTGGTGAAGAGAGAGGGAGGTGTTGGTACTGGTGGTGGGAATGGAGTGGTGGTGAAGAAGGCTGCGAGTAAGGGGAGTGCAGTCGTGAAGCCTGTCATCAAGGGGAGAAGACGTTGATCGCCCAGCGTGTTGGACGTTGAATACATCTGTCTCTCCGAACGCATGCATCGTAGACTTTAAACAAAGATGTGCGTCTAGAAAAAGGAACCTCCAACCATAGAAACCCCACCTGGAGCCTCCAACAAATCGCGATACAAAACCAGATCCAGATCTCTACATCTAAGATCAGAAACGATAAGGCCTCTGCACACCCCTTAGCGCCCACCCTTCCCTACCCAGTCACTGCCAATACATGCGAGAGCCAAAGGAATCCCAAGCTCATCCATAGGCAGGAAAGCGAGGCAAACCACGCAACCAACGCAAGGACTCCAGGCAGAACTTGGGCGAAGAGATCTGTACCGCTCGATGGGAAATGCGATAAGCCGCCGGTGCAGTCGTTAGTGTCCGTCTGGTGTTGCTTCTAGCTGATTGGTTCTGTTGGTTTCTTGAGAGGTGAGAGGGGGCTGGTGCATGGAAGGAGGCTGGTGCGAAAGTTGAAGAGCTTCCCGGTTTTTTTTGGACATAAACTCCAAAACTATCTCCCGTCCCTACATACGTGTCCATGCACATGCAACCATGCTACGTAGGCGGTGCCGCGCGGGTCGTTTAGTTTTGGCGCCTGGCCAGAATTGTAGAGGTGGCTTGCTCGAGCTCCTTTCTTCATCCTTCGTGCAGTATATACCTATTAAAGACGGCGATCTCTCTGCGTGTTTTTGCTGGTTTGCGAATCCGAGGCGGTGGAAGCGATTGATTCTGACTGTACTCTATTTGCTGGATTAATATACATTTGCCAGTGCTCGGCAGGCCTTTGTGATCCCTGTGCTGATCTCCCATCACTGTCTTTTGCCGTGGGTGCATCTTCTCTTGCCGCAGTTCGCCACTTCACCTCGCTTGCCTGCATGGCTTGTACCTACCTATGTGTATGTACTGCAGATGTACATGATGGGATTTTGGCACATGTGAAAGGGCAGAACGCCATGGTCGAGCTCACGTCCACCTCATCATCGTGCGTGCGATTTGTTGTTAAGGTTCGGTCTTGACTCTCGCTCGCGGGGAAAGCTATCGGGCCAGTGCGGTTTTGCTTGTTTGCGTGACGACATGTTGGTCGATCTCTGGGAGCTAGACCAGGCGCTCATACCATTATTGCCGTCTCTTGCTTTGTCTCTGTATCTTGCCGTGCTGTTGCTGTTGCCTTGGCTCGTGTCGTCTGTTCTCACACAATTATACACCACACTTCCACACTCGCTCCACAATACCTACCTCCATCATCCGTGCAGGTCAACACGCTTCTTCTGAAGAACGCTCACCAAGACAGCACAAAGGATGAGCACTTTATGGGGCTCGAACAAGGACGGTGATGCCAATGATCCGCCTCTCAAGGTCAACGGCGACGGCGAAGGCGACGGCTTAATGGACGCTGAACAACCACGTCGCTCTCACGACGAGGGCACCTCTCGCTCTGTCAGGTCACGAAGAGAGCCCAACGAGCGAGACCGTCTGTTGGGCGCCCACCGGGCACCGCGCCAGGAAGCATTCTTGGATCCCGATGACCCTGCCGTATGTATACCACTAATTGCGCATCTCACGCGACACCAATCAACCATGCTGTAAACAAGACATCTAACAACCCACCAGGTCACTCCCTACAACCTCTGGACCGTCCGCGCCTTGCGCTTCATCTCCGTCACCTTCCTCGCCATCACTTTCATCTGGTGGGTGCTGCTGCTCGTGAGCATCTTTGTCTCGCCTCCGGGCCTGCACACCAGAGGCTCTGGCTTCTCCGACTTCTCATACACAACTCTCACCGCCGGCGTGCTGCTATGCTCGCTCCTCTTCTTCTCCGCTCCCAGCATGGCCATGCGCGTTTGCCAGGGCCTTCTAACCGTCTTCCTCTTGGTCAATGTCATTATCATCGTCAGTGTCCCACGTCTCCGCGCTGAAGAGGGGCCTCCCGGTATCGCCAGCGTCGTCTGGGCTACGGTCATTACCGCCTACTGTGTCATTACCGACCGTGTCGTCGCCTGGGGCAAACGCGAGGAGGAGGAGCGTCTTACCGGCCGTCCCGAGTCGCGTCGCACTCTGAAGGAATGGCTCTCCGTGCTTGCTGCCACCACCATCCTGGTCATCTACATTATCATCACTATCCTCATGACGGCGACTCTGATCCTGCGTGCCCGCGACGCAAGCCTTGAGATGGACGGCGAGCGCTACTTTGTAGACGGCGGCAAGTACGAGGTTCACCTTGCCTGTGTCGGTGAGCACTCAACTTCCAAGGACAAGAACCACACAGTCGCCCCGACTATCCTCCTTGAAGCCGCCGAGGAGCCGCTTGAGTTCGACTTCGAGCACTGGGCATACTCCGCGTACCAGAACGGCACGATCGAGCGCTACTGCTACTGGGACCGCCCCGGCTACGGCTGGTCAGACAACGCGCCTTCTCCTCACAGCGCCGGCATGACCGCAGACAACCTGGCAGAAGCCTTGGCAGTTGCAGGTGAAGAAGGCCCATTTGTCCTCGTCTCCGCCGGCTACGGCAGCATCGTCTCGCGCATCTTTAGCTCTCGCCACGGCACCGCCGTCGTCGGCATCATGCTCATCGACCCGCTGCACGAAGACCTCTTGCACCGCCTGGCATCCCCAAGCCGCGGCTTTCTCCTCTGGGCCTGGGGAATCATTTCTCCACTCGGAATCGACCGCATTAGCGGCGCACTCTTCAGAGGCCGCACCCGTGAAGACCGCGTCTACGGCAGAGAAGCCACCCAAGGCGGCAAGTTCATCAAAGCCGCCTTGCAGGAGAACCTTGTCGCAGACAGCCTGTCGAAGAACGAGGTCGCGTCCGCGCGCACGATCCAGAACACCCACACGCCGCTTGTGGTTGTCAGCTCTGGCATCTCGGTCCGCAGAGATGAGGAGTGGGGCAGGAAGCAGAAGGACCTCACCAACCTGACCGACAACTTGATTTCCTGGGATGTGGTCAACAAGGCCCCGCATCACGTTTGGGACACGTACGAGGGCCGCAAGATCATGGAGAAGAGGTTGGGCCAGCTTGTTAAGAGCAAGTACACGGCTGTTGAGGATGGGTTTGAGGTGTTTGCTCCTGAAGAGTAGATTGGCAATGACTTGCTAGGAGTGGACATGATTGAAGTGGTCTTGTATGGGAGAGAAGATTGAAAGACGATGCAAGGTCAGATTTTCTTGGACCTCTGTTTACTCTACTCGACTTTGTTTTGATGTTCCAGGCGAGGCGTTGGGCGGGATGTAGTCAGTAAAGAATCTTAATGTCTTTTTTGCCAATAATCTGCTTTTTCTTATCGCTATGGATAGGGTATGATACAGGAATGACTGAACGAATAACGCCGCGCTGAGTCCAGTGCTCGATGAGAAAAGCATAAGATGCACCTGTTTGTTGACGAAGAATCGGGTATACTACACGTACCAAACCGAGCAAGAAAGCAATGGGAAGAGGTTGATTTCAATCTCTGTCCTCGCGGCCAGCTTCCGCTATGGCCTTAGAAACGGCAGCGCGAACAATAGCGTCGTCGTTGCCAGGATGCGAAGGCGCAGCGTCTTTGGTGTTTGGCTTCCTCTTCCTCTTCCTCTTGCTGCCGTCTGTTGATGCAGCACCTTCACCCTCAGCGCCTTCAACAACGGCCTCAGCACTGATAGCCTTTTCGCCAACCTGTGGATCCTGCTTCTCCGCCTTGCGCAGAACAGACCTCTCATCTTCCACTTTGCGCCCCAGAGACTTCTTCTCTTCGCCCCCAGCCTTCTCCTTCTTCGGCTTCTTCACACTCAACGGGTTCGGCCCACTGGGTCCCTTGGGCTTCTTGCGCTTAGGAGCGGCCGCCTGCTCTCCCTCCTCGCCCTCACCCTCAAGACCCTCAACCTTCCGCTTCTCCCCACTAACAACCTCCGCCCCACGCCTGCTCTTCAATCCAGCCCTAACCTTCCCCTTCTCCTCCGCCTCGCGCACCTCCGCACTGCGCTCCGCCATGGGCTCCATGACCATCACAGAGCGATTGATATAAACGAGCGGCACGCCCGCCACCTCCCTCATCTTCGCCCTCACCTCCCTCTCCTGCGTCGCAACCACATAGCGGTGCTTATTCGTCCCGCTCCCCTTGGGATCCAGCACCGAAGACATGCACTCGAGCTCGCTGAGCGGCTCTTCCAGCTCGTGGTGCCCGCAGCGGCGGCGCTCGGCCTGCTTGGCGACGTCGATCCAGGCCTCCTTGTCGCGCTCCTGGCCGGGCTCCGGGACCGCTTTGTAGAGGTGGCGGATGCAGCACTGCGTTATCATGGGCTTGATCTCGCCGTGCAGCGTGTTGGAGAGCATGTGGCCGAGCTGCATCTTGAAGCGCGCGGCGTCGCGGATGATTGTGGAGGAGAGCAGGACTTGGTAGGGCGCGCGGAAGCCGAAGGTCAGGGCGTAGGCGTGCATGAGTTTGCGGTATTGTTTGCTGCGTTTGCCGCGCATGGTGGGCTAGAGAGGTTTGTGGTTTGTGGTGGTGGTGGTGGGTTTTTTTTTTCTGCCTGTCGGCGAGGAGGCGGTTGGGGTTGTGATTTAGCGGGTGTCGCTAATTTCCTTTTGTAGAGCTCAGTTTTTGTTGTTTCCTTTCTTGAGAGCTGGCGCTCGAGTAATCAGAGTTGTGGTGGTGGTGAAGGCGAAATTGTATGTCAAGATGGATGCGATTGATTGATTGATTGATTTCAAGAAAAACGACTTTCTTTAACTAAGGTAAGCTAAATGAGCGCCTTATGGACCAAGCGTTGCGGGGAAGGAAGGCATGCCCTTCCACATTTGGGAAGTGTTGAATCGCCCGCCTTCCCTTCCATTGTGACACTGTCGCAATCGAGAACCCAGCCCGGCCCTTGTATTGATTTATCCCAACTCTTCGCTCTCAATCCGCGCCTCTGTTCCGACATACATACACACACACACACATTTTCTTTCCGGTCGCGACTGAGATCGAGTTCTTCCTAATACCTTCGATTAACACTTCCTTCTTGTATGCTTATTCCGTTTCGCCGCCCGAGGGTTTTGGAGAGGATGCCATTGTCGTCGTGATTACCTTTACACACATTACCTTTCGCCTCTTCTCGCTCTGCGCTTAATTCGGAAATTCATTGGATGCTGCGGTCGCGGTCGACTCGATTTGGATCGGATCGCGTTGGACTGGGAACTACTTACCTATAACTGGAACCATCCCGGGATTGAACGAAATCCTCTGGACAACTTCTCTTGGCGCTGAGAGATGCCTGTGGATGGAGAGGGAGCGTCAGCGAAGGAGTTGGTCAATGGTCGCGCGAGCGGGGAGGATGCAGCGGTAGGAGGCGGAGCAGGAGAAGCGAAGGGCAAAGAGGTGGATGATGCGCGACAGCACACTACAACACATGCGGCGGCCGCTAAAGAAGAGCTTCCTGAAGCAGACGAGTTTGGGTTGCCGATCAGACCTTCGAGAAGGCGGGTTTATGAACAGGAAGAGGATGGTGGGGAGGATGTGTCCGGCGGCGAGGGGAAGCCGGTCGTGAAGGAGACTGAGATCACGAATGAGAGACCGGCTGTCGACAAGGAAGATATTGCTGGGAAGCCCGAGTCAAGAACGGATCCTGTGTCGAAAGAGGCAGATGCAAGTGCGGACACGTCGGCGCACGCGACCACCAACATGAGTGAGGCTGGTCCATCAAGCGGCACAGCACACAGTGAAACACCCACGAGCCCTCAGAAGGATAATGACAAAGCCCGTGGTCATGGATATAAGAAATCATTGGGCGCATCAGAATGGTCACACCAGATCATGGCACCGTCTCAACCCGTGGAGGAAGAGCAGAAAGAAGAGCTGGAATGGCAAGAAATGCCGGCTCTAGCCACATATCGCCAATACGATGACTGGGGGAAAGTCACCGCGAAAGCTTTCGACGAAGAAGAAGACGACGAGAAGATGGCATATGGCAAGCTCGGAGGTGCCGCCAAAGGCTACACGCGAGTACAAGATGACGAAGACGCCCAGTCGGCGACGAGTATGGATGACAACACGGCGTACCTGTTCAAGGAGGGTTATGCTCGCAACGCATTGGACGAAGAAGACGAAGCACGGGATCTGATATCACAAATGCAGACTACGAAAGAGTTGCTTACGGAAGGGCAAAGAATTGCTTATGTCGGAGTCGTGAGGCTGTCCATGTTCCAGATGGTCAGCAGTATCGAGTCATTACCAAGGACGAAAGGCTCGAGGAAAGCGCTTGACATGGCTGTTGAGGCGACCAAAATGTGGTCGCAGAAGATGATGGTGCGGTTGTACAGTCATATGGAAATCTCCTCACAAGAACAAGTCATGGTCGAGCAACTCGCAGAACATGGTCTGCAACCAGCCGATCTCACGCCCGCACTGATGCAAAATGCAAGAGTAAAGAACCCAGAGAGACCAGAGGCGAAGCCGGAGTCAAATCCACAATCCGAGGCAGCTTCGGTCTCGTCGGCCAGACCTTCTCTAGGATCACCCAGACCGTCGAACACCGTTGAGACACGCAAGTCTGCCACTAACCTAGCCTCGCTCGAAACTCCTGTTGTACATGAAGACTCGCCCACATCCGGCACAGAGACACCACCTCCAGCCTACGAGGAACGCAATGCAGACAATCTCCATTTCGAAGACTCGGACAAGTACGCGGATACCAAGAACATCGATCTCGACCTTCGATGGACCGTTCTGTGTGATCTCTTCTTGCTCCTCATCGCAGATGCAACTTACGACGCTCGGTCAAGAGTCTTGTTAGAACGGGTTGGAGAAGCATTGTCAGTACCGTGGCAGGAAATCTGCCGGTTCGAAAAACGCGTCACCGATGCGTTGGAAATGCAAGAACAGGCCGACAAGGAGAACTGGAACGAAGACGACCATCTCGAAGCACGCAAAAAGGCAATGCGTAAGCGGAGGCTGATGGTCATGGGTCTTTGTACCGTAGGCGGTGGTCTGGTCATTGGTCTGAGCGCTGGGTTCCTTGCGCCTGTCATCGGCGCTGGACTTGCGGCGGGCTTTACATCGATCGGTGTGGCTGGTACATCGAGTTTCCTTGCAGGCACTGGTGCTGCCGCGCTCATTGGTACCACAGGAGCGTTGACGGGTGGTACGGTCGGCGTTCGTGCGAGTGACCGCCGTACTGGCGCGGTGAAGACGTTCGAATATCGGCCTTTACACAACAACAAGCGCGTCAACCTCACCGTCACAGTGGCCGGCTGGATGACGGGCAACGTCGATGATGTCAGATTGCCCTTTTCAACAATCGATCCGATCATGGGCGATATCTACTCCGTGCACTGGGAACCCGAGATGCTGAAAAGTACTGGTGCTACTATGGCGATTCTGGGCACGGAGGCTCTCACTCAGACCGTGCAGCAAGTACTCGGAGCAACATTCTTGGCTACTCTGATGGCTGGCTTGTCTTTGCCGCTGATCCTTACCAAGCTGTCATACTTGATCGACAACCCCTGGACCGTCTCTATTGCACGAGCAGACGCTGCCGGCTTGATTCTAGCAGACTCCATCATCGATCGAAATCTGGGCGTGAGGCCAATCACCCTCGTTGGTTTCTCCCTAGGAGCAAGAGTCATCTTTTCGGCGCTCAAGGAGCTCGCGCGACGAGGTGCCGTCGGTCTTGTGCAGAATGTCTATCTTTTCGGTTCGCCCATGGTGACTAAACAAGACGAGTGGCTCAAAGCTCGCAGCATTGTGGCAGGTCGCTTCGTCAACGCCTACGCCACAAACGACTGGATCTTGGGATACCTCTTCCGCGCCACTAGTGGTGGTGTGATGCGGGTCGCCGGTCTCAGTGAAGTCCAAATCCCTACCATCGAGAACTTCAACGTCACAAACGAAGTCCCCGGTCACATGGCTTACCGCGCAAAGATGCCCATCCTGCTCCGCAAAGTCGGCTGGGAGGTTGTATCCGACGAATTCACCGAGATCGAGGACCCAGACCCAGACAACCACGAACGTCGCCAGCGCGAATTGATCAACGAGATCGAAGAGGCCCGCCGCCAACTCGACGAGAAGCCTGAGAAGAAAGGCTTCCTCTCGCGCTTCTCGCGCAAGAAAGCCGCGCAGAAGAAGAGCTGGGAAACTTATGACGAGACTTCCACGCGTGTAGATCCGCGCATAGACCCGGCCAAAGACCCGGAGAAGATCATCCACGAAAACAGCAACGTCATGTTCGACGTCGAAGCCATCCGCAAAGAAGCCCTCGAGCTCGCGAGGAAGAATCCAAGCGATATCGAAGAGATCAAGGCGCACATGCAGGTCCGCGAAATCCAGAGCACACTGCCACCGATGAAGATTACCAGTCCAGGTCGCCCGCCCGCTGAAGCCAGCAGTAGTAGGAACAGCAACAGCAATAGCACCGACTCACCGCGAGGCATCCTACGGCACGCGCAGAGCTACAGCGGCTCCGGCAGCTGGGGGCCTCCTCTACCCGGCCATAGCGGTTCTGGCTACAACTCGCCCAACACTGGCTACACTTCTCCTCGCCATGCGGGAGAATCGCCTTATTACGCTCCCACTGCCGACTCTGAGCAAGTCACCCTGTCCTTCGAAAGCTCGCCGCACAAACCCTCTCATAGCAGTAATCACAACAGCAGCAGCAGCAACATCAACAACAACGAGTGGGCCAGCTCCTCGACTTCCATTGCCGCCGAGCGCCCTTCTCTCGCTCGTTCGGCTGCTACGAGTCCTTCGTATAGCGCTGTTGGCGCTGGAGTCGGCGTTGGCGCTACTGTGGGTGTTGGAGCGGGAGCTGTGGCTTCGGGGAGCGGGAGCAATCCCTGGGCCGACGACGATGAGGACTTTGGGAAGGAGAAGGAGGTGGAGATGTCTTTTGAGTGAAAGGATGAAGAGATTGGGGGGGGGGCGCAAGTGGGAATGAATCGAAAGGGGCGAGAAGGCTTTTAACGTGAGCTTGCAAATAAACCAAGATGGAGAAACCATTCGTTGTCGATATTTAGAGGAGTCGTAAGCTTTGGAGACTCGAAGGCTGCAGAGTCATAGTGTCGCTTTTTAATCTCTACCACCCCTGTTGATACCCAGAAAGCTTACCTAGGTACTGTAGGTATGTATTGTCGGTTTGGAGGCTTGTAGCGCTAGGGCATGCATGCGTGGTCCCTATCTTCCTCAAACACTGACACTGCTTCGAAGTATTCTACATTACACCACTCAATCGTGTCTTGCATGAACAACGATGTGCTCATCCAAAAACAAAACACGATCGATCAACCACCTTACTTGAACGAAGTAACTTCAGCCCATTGTGTGAGTTTCCCCCCCAAGCTCAGAATTTACACACGAGTCCCGCGGTTTCTTGTCGCGACTCGCGGGCCTTTGCAATCCTTCCCGGAAACGACCGTAATGCTGACGAAGCAATCTGATGTGATGTCGTGAGATTCCTGCGTCACCTTCTTCTAAACGCTAGGTAGACGAGCGTCTATGTGGACATTCAGCACTCTTGTACGAGGCTGGCACAAGTTCGGCGACGGGGGTCGACGCTCACCGTGCACCGGTGGATTATTAATGTGCAGACGACACGTGCAGTAGTGCAGGAGCGCTGACAATCTTACTGTACGCTCAAGGGTAGAAGAGCGAGGTGTGAATACGCCGTCGACGTTGCTATATAGTCTAGATCGAAAGTCGCTAGAAAGGTAGGTTGCGTAGTCGAACTTTAACGATACACATAAAGTAGATCTGGACCATCCTTCCATCCATCCATCCAACACCAATCAACAAACCGATCAACTACAACTCATCACTTACAATGGCGACCGCACAACAGCCACCGGACTTGAACATCCCTCACTCGGATTCCACAGTCGAAGTGTCCATCATCGACACAACAAGTCACATCAGCCTACCGTCTTCACTCTTCGTCCAACCTCAGCTGTTCGAATACATCACCGCACCGGCCTACGCGTTCCTGATCAAGCACAAAGACGACACTTTGCTCTTCGACCTGGGAATCCGCAAAGACTGGGAGAACGGGCCCGCATCAGTCGTCGAAATGGTGAGACCGCACGCCGACAAACTCCGCATCGACAAAGACGTCGCAACGATCCTGCGCGAGAACGGGCAAGCACTGGAAGACATCAGCGCCATCATTTGGTCCCACGCCCACTTCGACCACACCGGCGACCCCAACACCTTCCCTCCCACAACAGACCTGATAGTCGGGCCCGGTTTCAAGGAAGCCTTTCCCTCAGCATTCCCAACCCTCCCCGACTCCCGCGTAGACGAACGAGCCTGGCAAACCCGCACCCTCCGCGAGATTGAGTTCGCAGGCGATTTCCGCATAGGCCAGTTCGAAGCCTTCGACTTCTACGGCGACGGCAGCCTCTACCTCCTCAACACCCCCGGCCACTTCACCGGCCACATCTGCGCCCTGGCCCGCACAACAGCCGACCCGCCGACCTTCATGTTCCTGGGCGGCGACATCGCCCACCAAGCCGGCGAGTTCAGGCCGACGCAATACCTGCCCCTCCCAGACTCCATCTCTCCAAACCCGCTGCAGCGCCCTTTCGCGTCGTCTTCCCCGCAATCGTTCTGCCCGGGAGACGTCTTCCAGGCTCTGCACCCGAACAAGAGCGCCACGGAGCCCTTTCTCAGGCCTTCCACGGCTGCGCACGCGGCGCATTTGGACTCGGAGCAGACGCTGAGGAGCATCGAGGGGTTGATGGAGTTTGATGCGGACGAGAGGGTTTTTTCGGTCATTGCGCACGATATGAGTTTGTTTGATGTTGTGGAGTTCTATCCCAAGGGGGCGAATGGGTGGAGGGAGAAGGGGTGGGGGAGGGAGGGGAGGTGGAGGTTTTTGAGGGAGTTTGAGGGGGGGCCTGCTAGAGAGGAGTGAATTACTTGATTCATGCAAAGAGCGACATCACTTACTCTCAAGACTTGACAATGTTGATATCCAATATGATGTTCGGCTTAGAGGATGTTCTCTCTCTCTCGCACAGATGGGCGGATTCGGCGACGACAGCATCACCGAGCAATCAGCGATCCAAGCGTACCTCGGGACTGGCGATGTTTCCCTTCCCCACAGCCAGCCCCAGAGCCGGGGATTACCGCTCGGCGTAAACCAGCACTGCATCATTATTGTTCTTTCACTTTCACTTCCACTTTCTTCCCAAAGCCATTGAGAGTTGTTAGTGGTATTCTTGCTCTCCTCTCACTGCAGCAAAAATCTCCCCTCCCACACACAATCTCCCGACATGAGCTTCGTCGCCTCCCGCAGCTTTGCCAGGGCAACAACTCGCAACCTCATCGCCAAAGCCAGCCCCAGAGCTCCACTTTGCAGCTCCAGATTAGCCCAACACCAAGCCAAATCAAACACTTCCCTCCTCTCACAGACACAACGACACACCTCTGCTCGCTGCTTCTCCACCACCAAACCCGCCATGGTACAAGCCGAGAAAGGAGACGCCTTTGCGGCGCCTGCTCCCGCCGCCGAGTATGACCAAGAGATCGTTGACATGGCTTCATACATCCACAACTACAAGATCGATTCCGACCTGGCCGTAAGTTGCTATTGGATGTGTCCTCAAAAACAAGAACAACACTAACATCTACCCCCAGATCGACACCGCTCGTTTCGTCTTCCTTGACACCCTCGGCTGCGGTCTCAAGGCCCTCGAGTTCCCCCACTGCACAAAGCTTCTCGGCCCCGTCGTCGAGGGCACTTCAGTCCCCAATGGCACAAAAGTTCTCGGCACCCCCTACCAGCTTGATCCTGTCCGCGGTGCCTTCAACATCGGCGCCATGATCCGCTGGCTCGATTTCAACGACTGCTGGCTGGCAGCCGAGTGGGGCCACCCCTCCGACAACCTTGGCGCCATCCTCGCAGTCGCAGATTGGATGAACCGCTCCAACAAGTCCGGCGGCAAGAAGGTCGCCAACGGTGCCACTTTCACCGTCAAGGACGTGCTCGAGGCCATGGTCAAGGCCCACGAAATCCAGGGCTGCCTCGCGCTGGAGAACAGCTTCAACAAGGTCGGTCTCGACCACGTTGTCAACGTCAAGGTCGCCTCGGCTGCCGTTGTCTCGCAAATGCTCGGCCTCACCGAGGGCCAGACTCGCGACGCCATCTCCCAGGCTTGGGTGGATGGCCAGTCCATGCGCACCTACCGCCACAGCCCCAACACCATGTCCCGCAAGTCCTGGGCCGCCGGTGACGCTTGCGAGCGCGCCGTCAACCTCTGCCTCAAGGTCATGGCCGGCGAGGGCGGCATGGCCACAGTCCTCTCCGCTCCCACCTGGGGCTTCTACGACGTCAACTTCCACGGCAAGAAGTTCGAGTTCCAGCGCCCCTACGGCTCGTACGTGATGGAGAATGTTCTGTTCAAGGTCTCCTACCCGGCCGAGTTCCACTCGCAGACCGCCGTCGAGGCCGCCGAGAAGCTGAACAAGAAGCTGGCCGCCATGGGCAAGAGCGCGGCCGACATTGAGCACGTCAGCAACCGCACGCACGAGGCCTGCATCCGCATCATCGACAAGCAGCTCAAGCCCATGGACAACTTCGCCGACCGCGACCACTGCGTGCAGTACATGGTCGCCACCATGTTCGTCTTCAACCGCCTGACGGCCGAGGACTACAGCGACGGCAGCGAGGCCGCCACCTCGCAGCTCGTCGAGACGCTGCGCAAGAAGATCTCGTGCGTCGAGGACCCGCAGTTCACCAGGGACTACCACGACCCGGAGAAGCGCACCATCGCCAACGCGCTGACCGTCACGCTCAAGGACGGCACCGTGCTCGAGGAGGAGGTCGTCGAGGCGCCGCTGGGCCACCGCCTGCGCCGCGAGGAGGCCAAGCCCGAGATCATGAAGAAGTTCCAGAAGCACCTGGCGCCCCACTTTAGCGAGTCGCACGTCCGGAAGCTCATGGACTTGGGCAACAACCCGGCCGAGCTGTACAAGATGCCCGTCGACGAGTACGTTGACTTGTACGTCAAGGAGAAGATTTTGTAAAAAGTTCGCTTGTTGGGAAGAGTGGGACTTTGAAAGAAGAGGAGGAGGAGGAGAATGTCGTACTAGGGCTTTTTTTTCATTTGAACATACGGGTTTCCGGGGAATGCTACAAAGTTAGAACGAGAAAATATGGACACCACGAAATGAAAGCTTTGACGGAACGTATTCGATTACATGGAACTCTTCGTGCCTGTTTTTGAGTGAGAGATGATGGCGGAAGACGTCCGTTGCTGTCGTAGCGGCGGCGGAGACTTGGCTCTATCAAAGCTGGGATTGGGACTTCTTCAAATATTTCTTTGGCCGTTGTAATGTGGGAAAACAAATTGACGCCGGAGGAGAGGCATAAAGTCAGAAGGAAGCGTGCCCGTCAGATAATCTTTTTTTGGATTCTTTCAACGATGTCGACGAAACGCCCGTGAAGGGAAAGGGCAAGGGCAAGGGCAAGGACGTTGGGCCGGTGCTGGCGAGTTGGGTGGTAGTTAGTACATCTAGGTGGCTTGTGGTACTGTCTACTGCGCTGTCCAAAGCACTACCTACCTACCACTGTCCTCTGCTGAGAAGAGTAAGGCACAAACGGAACCTGTTGGGGTACTTCCTCCGTTCGCTGTTGTTGTTGATGATGCCGCTGCTTCCATAGTACATGTAGCTCGATGGCCTGTCTATCTATCCATCCACCCACATTTGGGGGAGGGGCCGAAACCAAGGGAGTGTTTGGACTTGGAAATTCCGCATTTCGATGAAGGGTTTCTTCTGGCTTGAGGTGTTGTCTACTGCGCTGTTTCGAAAAGTTCGTTTGGTAATTCTTTTACTGCTGAGATATCTATCGTTTATATCGAACCCGATTCTCTCTCTCTCTCTCGGACATGTGACCGTTCGTCTAATGCTGTGGGCGCTGAAAGGGTCTGTTACGCTTCGCTTTGGCGAGATCGATTTGCTTTGGACAATGTAGACTCGTCCCGGGTTTGTTGGCTGCTGCGGCTGCTGCTGTTGCGTGCCGCAAAATGAGTCGTAGAACGACATTTTGGCCGGCCCTGACCAACACCAAACTTCTTTCCCCCATCATCGCGTCACCGAGAAAAGAAAAGGCTACCGCACTCTCCAAAAGTCCATTGCGCGAGCTCACCGTGAGATGCGATTGCTTACCATGCGGTGCTTGCGCCAAACACCACCCCGGGCACACATACACGCTCAACACGGGTCCGACACATACTGGCCCGTCCAGTCAACCCCCACAACCTTTCTACAAGCCTCCCCCTTGGGCTCCCCGAGAAACTGCGATTTGGGACTCGGCCGCACATGCCTATCCTGCCTCATCTTAGCGATCCAATCCAGATACGAACCAAGCCTCGTATGGAAAGCAAACGTGTCCTCGCCGAAAGAATTCCAGTACGAAACGATCCCGACGATCCGCGGCTCGCGCGTCTGGAAGTCGTACTGCACGACCGGCCCGCCGGTCCACTGGGCTTCGGCCTGGCTGCGCGGCGCCGAGCTGCAGGCCTGCGGGCTCGTGGCGAAGGACTTGCCCAGGACGGCGCAGGACTTGGGCTCGCGCACGACCGTCTTGAGGACCTGCGAGCGCAGGGTGCTCGTGCCCGGCGGCGGCGGGGCGGCCTGCTTGGTGACGGCGGCGGACGCCAGGTCCCAGCCGATGACGTCCATGGTGGAGGCGACTTCGGGGAGTTTGTTGGGCTGCGTGAGGGCGAGCCAGGTGACGGGTGCGATGAGCGGGTTGAGCAGGGTGACGACGGCGATGTCGTCGCGTAGGTTGTGGGTTTTCCGGTCGTGGAGGTAGCTGGGGTGGATGTCGACGTAGGCGAAGCCGTGGAGCTGGCCGCTTTTGTTCTGGTAGGGCGAGTTGATGCGGGCGACCATGTCTTGCAGGGGCAGGTTGTCGTCGAAGCAGTGGGCGGCGGTGAGGAATTGGTAGTTACTGATCAAGGCGCCTTCGCAGATTTGGACCGATGAGCCGTTTTCGAGGACGCGCTGTAGAGAGACGAGGATGTTGGAGACATGCATCTTCGCGGTCGGCTGAGTGCTGATAGCTGCTTGAAGTTGACAGAAAGAAGACAAATAAAGGAAAGTAAAGGCCGCAAGGGTGGAGGTGTAGATAAATGCGGGTCTCTGCGACTGTGGGAAGGAAGAATTCTTCCGAGCTGAGTAGTACGAGTTCAAATCCTACTCATAGGTAAGCCGGTGAACCATTGTCTATCTAGTCTTGCCTTCTCCAGAGTGTTGGTAGGCTCGCTTGGTGATGCGATCCAAGGCGTGAGCATCGGTTGGGGACGTAGTTGTAGGAGGTGCTACTGGATTCGCTCTACAATAAAGTAACATGTAATCTTGAGTAAACGTCTCTTGAATCATAAGCATGTTCAAGTAAATGAAGCGCTCTCGACAACGTCAAAGGTCTTCCATCCGACTGTCAGCTCAGTGATGGTCCTCTTACATATTACACAATCGAGATGATCCAACTCAAATACCATCACTTTACTCGTAACTCGTGTATTGCTTTATGATTTGAAGGTGACCAATTCTGGGATTTGGTGATTTGAGAATTTGGTGAGTTCGTGATTCGATCAGTAGGTGAGTGGCTCAGCGTGGTTCGGGAATCGCCTCGTAATCATCTTCAGGCGCGAGCAGGAAAGCCGCAGAAAGGACTCCAGCAGCGTCAAGCAGCATAACAATCCAGCTGACAGTGCAGAGAATCCACGACTTGTCCAAAGACCACCCGACGAAGAAGCGGTTGTCGTGATCGTAGAGGTAAGCCTAAGAATCCACATATTAGCAACGTGCGCAACCTCACCACACCCTCGTCCCCGTCTTCGATCAAAACCTACCACCAAAGTCATAGCCACCAGCTGCGCGCCGGCAACAACCAAAAGCAGCGGCGACAGAATCTTCCACCCCACCTCCCGCGTGCCCCTCCCGCCAACCAGAATCACAAGGTATGCAACCAGCACCGCGACCTCGAAGATGATGCTGAAGTTCATCAGGAAGCCCGTGCTCCTCCACATGCTGCAGAACGAGCGGTCGTCGCCGTAGCAGTCCTGGTCCTGCGGGAACGGCGTGCACTGCCCGGTGATGCTCGAGCAGCGCTTGTGCAGGCCGTACGAGACGTGGATCGGGTCGTTGTCGGTCGGCGACGTGTAGCTGATCCAGTTGGGCAGGGCGACCGCGGCTATGGTGCAGGCTACCGCGCCTAGGTAGACCCAGAGCGAGATGCCGTAGACTATGCGCCGTGTCATTTCTGGATTGGTGTCGTGGCGTGTGGGTGAGTAAGTTGTGGTGAGAGTGTGCGAAGTCTGCGCTCGGCCGCGAGTTGGTGACCTGTGGTGTGGGCTGTGATTACCTCGGAGGAGGAGTGGTGTGGTCGTTGGTCATGTTATCTTGCGCAGGTATGCAGGTTGTCGCTAAGGAAGGTTTGGAGAGCTACGTCAAGCTTGGCACACGAATCGACCACATGCATCCCGCGTCTTGCATCCCACGGAGTTGCTCCAATAAACAATCGCATCCAGTGACAGGTTCTGAGTATCGAGTGTTAGTACTCTAGTCTCTAGCTTCGTTGAGACTTTCGAGGTACGTGGTCTTATCGATGTCTCACCGGGTTTGGAAGGGAACATCTCGATACCGTGGTGTGTAGGGTTAGGGTTGGTGTTAGATATCGAAGTGATCATGGCAGTTTTCTTCCCTTTATTCGACATACCAAGCTTCGTTGGTTCATTATAGGTTCTGAAAGATGATGAGGTGGTCCCAGAGACTGTTCTGGCAAGATCATCACCTGTCGAGCGCCTGTTAAACGTTGAATGTCATCGATAAGATCACACCTGCCGTCAACTGATGGAAAGCCTTGGTCAGGTCCTAGGGATGCTCTAGACATACATCGTTGACACGACCCGAGGGAAACATCTTACACACATTGAACGACACTAACCCATACAGACACCCCGTCTACCAATATCAAAACATCAGACTAACATCAAACTCCGACACCGGTGTGATGGCAATATCGTTGACCACCCACTGCTCCCCGTGGCCCGTCGGCTTATCATCAACCGGCTTCGCAAACTCAGACAAGAACTTCAACATCCAGCGATCCAGCTTGAAACTCGTCTCCATCGAGTTCCGGCAAGCCTTGTGGAAAGCCTGCAGGCGCATCATGCAGTAGTCCAACGAAGGCCACAACCCTCGCAGCTTCATCAAAATTCCGAAATTGTTCTCCAACCGCTGTTTGGCCGCTGCGATTTCGTCATCGTCGGTTGAGAAGAGGAGGGTGTGAATCTGGACTGTGGAGGCGATGACGAGGACGTGCCCGACCATGTTGTAGAGAACGTCGCAGCCGGGGGTTTGGTGGGCTGTGTAGGTAATGTTGCAGAGTTTGGCGGCGTGGTCTTTGCATTTCTGGGCTAAGCGGTGGGTAGGTGAGTTGCGGTCGGGTTCTTCAATGGAAGTGTGTAGGTACTGGTAGAAGAGGAGTTGGCCGAAATGGTAGAACCCCAGGTAGACTGCGACGTAGGTTCTCCCCAGTCCTTGGGCGGCGTAGTGGGCTAGATTGGAGGGATTGTCGCGGATGAACTCTGGTAGCTGCTGCTCCCAGTCGTCCAAGCGTTGCGATAGGGATTCGACTTCGCCCATTGCGAGGGCCATAGTCCCTGCGTTGACGGCATTTCGGTTCATTCTGTTGACATCTGCCAAGATGCGATTCAGCACGATCATCTGCGCCAGTAGCGAGGATGACGATGACGAGGCGAACTCGTCTGTTTCGATCGTGTCGATGGCATCTTGACCTCGCAGCTGAAGAAACGCCATTTCTTCCATTGGCAGTGGTACGTCGGCAGCTGGGACTGCGATTTGTTTGGGGACTTGCACACCTGTAGATGACCACTCGTCGACCATGCAAAGTGTGTGCCATACTTTATGAAAGTCAGTAGTTGGACTCAGACTTTCTTCCAAAAGGCATACCTCTGATATTGATCTCTCGTTCCAGCCTGGTAAAGCACACGCGGTGGCCCAGGTCAAGAAGTTGAGCCATACGACACGCGATACCGTAGTAGACCGACTCGGCAGGTGCATCACCCTCGACAATCCGACACGCACCCAACAGCACAGATGCTTGGATTGATTGTAAGGAAACGTCGCTCGGATCGAAGAGACTGGCGCTCTTCTTCGCATACCGCACGCCTCTGGTCCGCGGGCTCATACCAGCAAAGAAGTCATGCGTTGAGAATCTGGGAAGTCTGTCAGACCCGACCAAATGCTTGTTGAATGCAATTGATCTACTGACCTCGCCGACAACGCCACCACGGCGAACATGATGACCGGAGGACATTTGTTCATGACCATGTCTGCCATGAAGGCTGGCTTCTGAAATAATGTGTGGAGCTGATCGTGGACATAGTCAAAGTACAGCGTCGCCAGATGAAAGCACACCGCCGATGGAGGGAGAGCGACGTCGTCTGGTGCGCCATGATCGATGCTGTGAGGACTGGCCACGCCGCCATGTTGTGAAGAAGGTTGAGGTAGGGAAAGTGTATGCGACGATCCGACGTGAGGTGAAGCCAGGCGAACATCGGAAGCTATATCTGACTGTGCAGGCCTTGCTGCTATGCCGATGTTCGAGCCTCGAGCGTGCGATGTTTTCGTAGGTGTGGGTATAGTCGACGCAATGCACGGCACGTTGTGTTTCTGACATAGAGCGCAAATGGCATTGTCGGGGATTCGCTGACACCTTCTTCGTCGCGAGCGACAGAATTCGCAGGCAGTTTGAGGCCGCATGGCAGGACGCCTATAGTATCGCCATAGGGAAGACCGTCGGGAAATTGAAGCGAGTGAGTCCCCAAGTCCTTTGCCGCCACAGATGGGACGTGTTTCAGTGACATGTTCACATCCACATCCAAGGATCCAAGGTGTCAAAGATTGACTTTCCGAGTCCCAGCCTTTGTGGAGGAGCCCCCCCGCCTCCCATTTTTGAACTGGATCGTGGCGTGAGCTTCATCTTTTCTCCTCCACCTCCACCCGTTTAGACGAGAAAATAACTTCCCTTACCACTCGAGTCAACTGAACAATTTTTCCTCGGGATGGTTCGACGAAAATAAGTGTGACCGTATAAACAGCAAAGCAACAACCTCGCGAAACTTGTCCATGCCACTCCAGAACTTTCAGTTGTATATCCCAATTGCCACAACCATCTACGGCCGATTCAGCAAGAACAACATCACACAATCGGTATCTTGACGGTTTGGATGCCCCCCAAAAAACAGGGACGTCTTGCAGTTGGAAGGCCTTGATCTTCGGTGTTTTGGAAAGGTTCACATGTCAACGTGAGGGAGGCCGCCATGACCAGTCGACCCGTGGCAAGTCAGCTCGCTGTTCACGACTCACGGCGTCTAAGATATTACCTGCCTGCTAGGACACTCGTAGGATTCACAGAAGTAGGCAACAACATACGAACCTACCTACCGATTGATTCATGATTCTCCAGCGGCCTTGGGAGATACTCATCCGGACTTAAGGTGATGGCCGTCCGAATCTCCGAGATGGCGTTCGTACTGAGTATCTATATAAGTACGCTGTGTATCGCTGGAATCTTTGATAGGTAAAGACAACCGACAAACTGCAGCAAACTCAACAATGACGTCCAAAACCCTCATCCTAATCACAGGCGCGAATCAAGGCCTAGGCTACTACACAGCCCAACAACTCGCCGCCGAAGGAACCTACCACGTCCTTATCGGCAGCCGCGACTTCAACAAAGCAACAACCGCAATCCAATCCCTCGCAAATGACGAGTCCGTGAAAGTCGATGCCAAAGATTTTGAGCCACTGCAAATCGACATCAACGACGACGCTTCCATCAGTGCTGCCGCCGAGACTGTCGAGAAGAAGTATGGCAAGCTTGATATCATGCTGAACAACGCCGCGATGGCCCTGCCCGGTGAGGAGGATGTGTTCAAGTCTGGCGGCGCTTCGCTGAGGGACTTCTATCGTCAGCACTACGAGACAAACGTCTTTGGCACGGTAGCGGCAGTGGAAGCGTTCATCCCGCTCTTGAAGAAGGGCGAGAAGAAGCGTCTTGCTTTCACATCCTCCTCTATGGGCTCGCTACACGCTGCTACGGAAGAGAACCTCGTTCCTGGTGTAAGTTCGATTCCGACCTGGTGTCCGTACATCACTACAAATACTTGTAATTGACTGACACGACATAGCAATGGGTGGTATACCGCTCGACGAAATCCGCTCTGAACATGATCATGACCCAGTATGCGAAGCAGCTGGAAAGCGAAGAATTTGTCGTCAGCGCCAGCAACCCCGGCTACTGCGCCACGAACCTTAACGCCTACTCAGGCCTCAAAGATCCCCGAGATGGCGCCAAAGCACTGATCCGGAGTGTCACAGGCGCGAAGGAAGACGTGCACTGCTTGATGGTGAACGAGACTGGCACCGAAGCTTGGTAGACAGAGGTGGTGTAGCCGCAGCACACGAATTTGACGATTTCGACGAAGTGGATTTCATTATTTCAATCTTTCTCTAAGCGTGAGCCAGCAGGTAAGCGCCGTCAATCACCAGAGTCGAACCAGTGACATATTGGTTGACGGCGAAGTTCAGGACTGCCTGGGCGTAGTCTCTAGGCTTGCCGGCTCTTCCGAATGGAATGCCCCATTTCTCTTGGAAGTGCTTCTTCTCGTTGCCCTTGTCCGCTTCGATCGGGGTCATCTCACTGGGGCTGTGGGCTTGTTAGCTAGGAACTCATACAAACACGAGATGGGATTGCTTACAAGTATCCGGGAGCAAGAGTGTTGACCCTGACTTCCAAGTGCTTCAGATCAACCGCAAGCTGCTCGGTCAAGCTGATGGTGCCGGCCTTGGAGGCGTTGTACGAGAACTGGCCGTTCTGGCTCTCCTTTGTGATGCCGGAGATGGAGCTGATGTTGAGGATGGAGCCGACTTCGGAGAAGCCGTTGTCCTTGGCTGCGCAGAGCAGGGGCAGGAACGCCGCCGATGTGAAGTAGTAGCTGGCCACGTTGACCTTGTAGACCCAGGTCCAGTCGTCGAAAGTCTGGTTGTTCATCATGGTCTTGCTGATCTCTGCGGGAGAGCCCTTGGGGTGGCCTTCGGGTCCGTAGTTGACTTGGCGGGTGTTAGTGGAAGGCCTGGATAGGGAACTTCCGAAACGTACCTGAAGTGACACCGGCGTTGTTGACGAGGAAGTTCACGAATTTCTCCTTCTTGGCGATGGCATCTACACCGGCCTGGATGCTCTCCTTGTCTGTGACGTCCATTTGCAGAGCGATGATTGAGCCACCGCTGGGGTCCTGCTTCTCAGCATCCTTGAGCTTGTCGGCTCTGCGGCCAGTGATATAGACCTTCAGTGTCCACTCCATTAGCTACACGTGCGTTCGAGGTAACTGGTCTCAGACTGACCTTGACGCCGTTCGCAGCGAGTGCGTTCGCGGTGACCAGTCCCAGGCCGGATCCGCCACCAGTGACAACGGCAACCCAGCCCTTGATGTTGAAAAGAGAAGCAGCGCTGAGGTCGGTTTGAGAAGCCATGGTGATGTGCTGGTGTGGTATTTGCAGTCGTAAACAAGAAAAACAATCGGACGTATACTTAGCAACAGTCTCGCAGGATGAGAGATTTCATATGGTCACACCGGCAGAAGGCTCGCATACTTTATGTAGTTATCGGCATTAGGACGCCTTCCTACCAAAGGCCGGTGCACAGAAGGTTTGAAGGGTAGGAGAATAGCCGGTTACTGCAGAATGACACGCCCAACACCGGCATGTGGAGGCTGGAGTTCGGCGTACTTCTCAGCATGCTCCACCGACTGGGTGTACAGAACACCTCGCCACAAGCTTATCCGTCTTCACGTGCTTCACACAAACTCCATAATGATATGCTTCCTCCGACATGGGACCGATGGACTGATGAAGTGAGCTGTCAAGTAGGGCCAGAATGACAGATGTTCCTGCCATGAAGTCTGCCTTGAGTCAATATGCTTTGCAGGTCGGGAACAAAGGATTCGCGCATACAGTAGTCCCCCTGGTATTCTACCGAATAACGCAATTCGAGCAGACGACTGAACTTGACGTCTCATGGGGATGCCGTTCACAATATATACACATCCTTGAGCCGGACACCTGATACCAATGACGAGCATTCTGGCGAGCGCTCCATGATACCTAAATCGGACACCAAGCCCTCGACAAGGCCCCGCAATTGATGAGGTTCAGCCGCAGATCAGGTCATCCAAGTCACTGTTACTTCTCTGCTGTACGACTACAAGTAACTTTTGCTCAATCAGAGTGACTTACTAAGCCATGCTATAGGCTCTCCTGACCCAGTTCAGACATGCCGGGTGTGCCGAAAAGCCGTGGCTGCGAGGCCTGCCGCAAGGTGCGCAAAAAGGTTAGTGGGCACCGAAGACAGCGATGGGTCAGAGTGAGACTGGGGGTGCCCTATGCTGACTTGTGGCCTGACGTGCAGTGTGACCAAGTCCGCCCCTCATGTTCGAGATGCTCCCGTCTCAAGATCGTCTGTACCGGAGCCGGTGTCCAGCGTTTCGTCTTCGTAGATGAGACTGCTCCAAAAGACGAGGCACGTCGCCTCATGCAAAGTAACCGCCGTAGACTGGAGAGGTCGTCAAATCGAGTGATTCAACAGGTACCGCCCAATGCTTTGGAGTCATTGACTGCCTTGATGGCGAGCAAGATCTCCGTCAAAGACCCACGTTACGACATCGGATGGGCATATGGACCTTTCTTGTCTGGTGTTCCGAAGCGACTTGGGCACAGTTTCGCCCTGGACGCTGCTACAAAAGCCTTTGTTCTTTCACTACCGCCATCGTCTTACCACCGTAAACACCCCGATTCGAGCGTTCTGCAAAGCTATGTTGTCGCGCTCGAAGCAACTCGGATAGCTCTGGCCGATCCCATCCAGTCGAAAAGCATCGATACACTATGCGCCGCGTACTTCCTGCTAGTATGCCAGGTTAGTTTCTTACCCTTGCTACGTACGACATTACTCTAACATGTTAGAAGGACCGCATTGGAGTGCCGGGCGATACCCGGGTACACGTAGTTGGCATCAACCACATGCTCAATGATCACAGGTCTACGTTTGATGCTAGGAACGACTTTGACATGAGTCTCATCATAGTACTATGCTCTATCATTGTACGTTTGCCGGCCTGTGCCAACGATAGTTTGCTAACACTGGTCACAAGAGCGGCGAGATATTCCTTGACACAACCCTGGAAGTTGTTCCATTCAGTCCATGCTGGAAGTCCTTCAACCTCCACATTGCGCAAAGCGTCGGGCCTCGCCAAAAAGATGACCCAGGTCTGGGACTTGAAGGCATGATCTCAAGCACCTTCAAACATCTGTCTGAGACTCTCCACACTGTTAGACCGATGCCAGAAGCAAAAAGCACCTTCGACTCCATGCTTTCTATCGTTCGCGCTTGTCGAGAACGTTGGCACGAGACCGCAGACCTTTCGCCCAACTCTAAAGAACCTCCCTCAAACGCCTTCTCAAGCCCGTTGTTCTTCGATTCCTCTGTCGTGGAAGATAACGGATGGGGCCACATGCGGAATCATCTACGGAATACACGCAGCTACAGCATTGCGATCGCCCTCACATTAATCCAAAGCATCATCCTCCGCATGTACGTCCCGGACAACGACGGCGAAGTGGCGCGGAGCTCCTGGAACCTCTTTGCAGAACTAGTCTGGCTGGGAAAGCACGCGGCACAGTTCAAGCCGCTCGGCAACACGTTCATGGCGGACATCTTCGAGACAGTCTACGCCGTTGGGGAGTTCAGGTCGAAGCTTCAGATGGAGCCGGCGCTGGATCTACAAGGCGTAGGCGTTGAATTTGACCTCGAGCGGGCGGCTATTGTGTCGATGAAGTTGAACAAGTTACTAGAGCCTCTGCGCGAACGTATTGCTGCTCAATATCCCGAAGCCGCCTCGCTGTGTCTGGAAGCGGAGGAACCCGATACTCGAGTTGAGGACATGCAAGGCGGTCGACACGAACAGTCGGAGGGCTCGTTCCCGCATGCCAAACGTAAAGATTGGATCAATGCATCGGCTTGGTGGGATTGATCCGCTTGGGGGTGTTGTGTATGTAGGTACTTCTGAACAGTGTTGATAACAATCCGTGTATCGTGACTCTCAGTTATGTTTATGGATCACAATAGGTTGTCAAGTCAGGATTTCTAGCCGGAAATTATTCGTCCTGACGTATAAATACGGACGTTTTCATTTCCGACAACATTTTGTGCAGTTGTTGTCGCAAGAACGATCGTAAGATGTTTGACATGGAAGTCACAAGAAGGAAGAGCCGAGGCAACGACCAGCCAATCACAACCGATGCAGCTAAACCGTATACCACCTCGGGAATACTGTACCTTTTCTGAGAGCTCTCAAGTCGACCAACACTACACAAGAAACATCTTTCACCTTTGTTCTTAGCAGAAATCCGTGAGTGAACCACCGGACCACCATTGCATTGCTCACGACAGACACGCGAGCACATCCCCGAGCCACTCCAGATAAGCCAACGAAGAGACCTCACGAACCCCAGTATCCAAAGGAAACGCGAAACGAACGATAAAAGTATTTGAAGCAAGGACGATCATGTCTAATTCCACACCCATAGTGATCGGAGTCGGAGACTTCATCAACCGATCGAAGAAGATCGAAGATGCCGTCGAGCCCCTCCAGCTGATGCTCAGTGCCATCGATGAAGCCGTCAAAGACACTGGCGTGTCGGAGTCTTCATCTCGCGATTTACGAGCCGCCGTAGATAGTCTTGACGTGGTGAGGACTTGGACTTGGCCGTATCCAGACCTGCCTGGTCTTATTGCCGAACAATTTGGGATTGATCCTGCGCGGAAGCATCACACTGATCATGGAGGCAATCAGCCTGGGCTATTGTTTGACGAGGCGGCGCGCCGGATCTCAAAGGGCGAGACGAAAGTTGCGATCTTGACTGGAGGTGAAGCCCTTGCTTCGTGTACGTGTTTCGCGCCCATCCTCATTCTTACTTCGATCGCAATACCGTCCAATCCGTACAGCGACTAACAGGAACATTCTGCACGCCAAAGTGACCGCCTGTGCAGCAAAGAAACAACTCCCACCGCCCGGATGGACGCCGACAAAAGACAACGTGAAAGAAGTCTTCTCACCCACCACGCGAGAACTCAAACCCGGTGCGTTGCCTGGTTCATGGTCATCCGAATCGTCTAATTCGCCTCGTCTAGACCTCGGGGCCAAACATTCCATTGGAAATCCCATCCAGATCTACCCGCTGTACGAGAATGGTTTCCGTGCAGCCCGCGGGCAGTCAGTGATCGACAACCACAAAGAAAGCGCAGAAGTAGGACAAGCTGTCCTGCCAATCCGTGTCTGTTCGATCTGACATCAGTCTTGTAGCTTTACGCCGAGTTCGCAAAGGTTGCAGAACACAATCCTTACGCATGGAACTACGGCAGTCCAGCGCAATCGGCCGAGAGTATTGGGACTCCGAGCAAGAATAATCGCATGATCTGCCACCCGTGTTCGTTCCTAGATGTACCACATACCGGCTCTACATCAGCTAATAACTCTCACAGATCCACTGCTGATGAATGCGTTCAACAACATCAACCTAGCCGCAGCATGCATCTTGACTTCAACTGGATTTGCGCGGGAGCTCGGTGTCCCCGAAGACAAATGGATATATCCCCTTGGCGGCGCCGGCACAAGGGACAGCGACAACTGTAAGAGTATCGAAGTTCTCAAGAAAGCAACCGTAACTGACAAGCGCACAGTCTGGGAACGCCAAACCTTCACCACAAGTCCAGCAATCTCCAAGTCTCTCGACGCAGCCCTACAAGTTTCCAAGTTGCAAAAAGGAGACATCGACCTCTTCGATTTCTACTCGTTCGTTCCACCCCTCCTACCTCCAAAGTAAAACCCAACCCGTGGACCGATAAAACTGACCCAACCCCCCTCTCAAAAAGCTGCTTCCCCATCGTCCCCAAACTCGCCCGCCACCACCTCTCCCTCCCCACCAGCACGCCCCTCACCCTCCTCGGCGGCCTGACCTCTTTCGGCGGAGCAGGCAACAACTACAGCATGCACGCCTTGACAGAAATGACCCGCCAGCTGCGCTCCTCGAAGAAAGCAAAGAAAGCCGCCACCGGCCTCATCCTCGCAAACGGGGGCGTGCTGACCTACCAGCACGCCGTCTGCCTTTCTTCCCATCCAAGAAAAGACAACAGTGCCTATCCGAGTGCAAACCCGCTGCCCGCTGGTCCGCCGCGACTGCAGGATGCGCCGAGGGTGCAGGCTGAAGCGGAAGGTGTTGGGATTATTGAGGTCCGTTGTAATTCAATTCATCCCACTGTTGTTGTCGCTTCTGCTGACTTGCTGATAACAAGACCTACACCGTCGACTACGCGCGCGACGGCTCGCCCTTGCGGGGCCACGTCGTGGGCCGCTTGGCTGCGAATGAGCACCGCTTCATCGCGAACCATGCGGATGAGAAGACTTTGCTTGCGCTCAGCAGCATGACTGAAGAGAACGTTGGGAGGAAGGGGAGGGTTTGGAGTGAGAAGGCTGAGGGGGGGAGGAATATGTTTAAGTTGTTGGATGGGGAGGGGGCGAAGTTGTGAGCTGCGTGTGAAGTCGAGTTGATGTATGTCGACAACACTATCCTTTTTGGTTCATTTTCCAATCATGCAGTAGAAACGTCGTGGACGGCAGGTTGTGTCTACGCAGGGAAGACTTGGCAGATCAGAAGACCCGGGGGCCCACATAAGTGAAACCAGTGTAGGCGCAGAAATTCTTTTTCCATTTGTAGAAGGAAAGTCGTAAACCAGTTACTTCTCCCCCTCCCAAATCTCTCTAACGCTATATGATACAAAAAGGAAGTCGAGAATATTCTACATTACTGTAAGCAAGTAGGATAAAACCACAGAATCGAACAACTCTCGCCAAACAAGCGTCTTCACACCGACCGAAACATCTCTCTCCGACCTCACCGAGCGTCGAGTAATCTAGCAAGAAGGAATGCTAGAGTACTTGCAGTAGTTGCTGATGCCGTTCTTGAGCTCCTTGGGCTCGACGTTGTTGTTGTTGGTGCCCTGGAACTCGACGCAGAGCTTCTTGACGCTGGTGGCGCAGGTGTTGGAGATGGTGGCGACGTCGCCGTAGTTGGAGTTGATGCCGGCGAGGACCTTGCCGCCGGAAGCCTTGACGTTCTTGATGGTGACGTTGCGCTTGGCGCCGTTGCCCTTGCAGTTGCCGCACGAGCGGTACAGCTTGCCGAAGTTCTGCGCGCTGAAGCCGTCGATGGTCACGGACGAGGCGGCGTTGTTCTGGATGATCTTGTCGTCGGCGTTGCGGGCGCCGCCGCCCTTGACCATGACGGTGCCGGAGCCCTTGAGGGAGAGGGCGTCTTCGCAGACGTCGGTCCACCAGACGTCTGGTGATGAGAGTTAGCATTGTTTGTTGGCACGATTCGTTTTTGGAGACGTTGGACTTACTCTCGATGGTGCAGGAGCCCAGGCAGTGGACACCCTCGTTCTGGTCGGCGCCGATGATGACGTTCTTGAGGGTGCCGCCGTTAGCGACCTGGAAGACGGCGTCCTTGCTGCCGCCCTCGGCCTGGCCACCGCACTTGACGCCACGACCGTAGGTCTTCATGCCGCCATCAAAGGTACCCTTGACGACCTGAGCCGACTTCAAAGTGACGGATCCCTTGGAGGAGGGGATGTTGAAGCTGAAGGAGCGCTCGACGAGCTCAGGAGCAGGGGCGGCAGAGACGCCGACGGCGAGGGCGCCGAGAAGGGCGGTGGCGATGAAGCTGAAGGAAGGCATTGTTGTTGTTGTTGACGATGTTGGTGTTTGTTGTTTGAGAATTGATCCAGTCAATTGGTTGTTGAAGTGAATAGGGAAGTTGAAGGAATGGAAGTAGGTGGTAAAGAGTGACTGTTGAGCTGGTTGATGTATGGCATTAGCTGGAGGGAGTGCCTACTATATATACTGTACACAGCCATGGATTGTATTTAGACAGGGCATCGAAGTGGTCGATGAGTAAGGAGGAGCTCTAGACTTCCACATGGGAGTCGACTAGGGGTTTGCGACCAGGGCAAGAATCCGAAGGGAAGCTGTGAGCAGTGGAGAAATTGTTCAATGGATGGATGTGCGATTGGACCGTCTGTATGATCGACATAGATTGTCGGTAGAAGCCATGCCATGCTCAACACTAGCCTGTACACATGGCGTTGTGTGAGGCAGTGTGGAATTTCTCCGTGGTGGACATGGGTAGCGTCCAATCGAAACCAGGTGCCACCCTATAAAGTCGTACACAAACCTCCTAAACGTATAAGCATACCTGACAGTTCGGCGGAAGCTGTTGGTCCGCAGTGCCACCAGCGCTCCAAGTGCTACAGTCCTACGCCAGGCGGGAGGGGACATAAATTGCGAAGGAATACTACCAGCAGGCTGAGGATCGAATGTCACGGCGGCTTTCGATTTCGCGCCCTGATTGATGTCTTGAATCGCATGTTGTATCTGCGTTTAGGGTCTTGTCTTAGTTTCCATTGAGATAGTTTGCGGGAAGGGCAAGGTCGACGGACTTCGTCGTCAATGGTACAGTTCGATGGTCGTCGAGACTTGCAATCCTACCCCGGCGTGAAGACTTGCCAAGCCTGCCAAGAACAAGCGTGTTTTATATGTAGTTTAGCGAGATGCAGAACGGCCGGACCACTTTGCGACCAAGGGCTGCTTCGACCGAGACTGCTCTCTTCCATCTGGTGTAACCGGAATGGGAGTTGAGTCCGCAGAGTCGGTTCATCGACTATCAGTAGTGCATACAATAATGTTGGGAGTCGGCTGTTCCTTGAACGTGTTCGAACATGACTGCCGCGAATGTGTTATTCCCAAGCGCAGTCCCCTTGAAAGCAAAGCTTCGGATACATACTGTATTCACGTATTCAGGAGCTTTGAGCCAGTCCAAGCATCAAACTCCATATGTTTGACGTCCTCGATGAAATGGTACACAGACCTAAATATCCACAGTCGAGGCCAGCTAATTAGCACAGATGGTGGCACGGATGGCTGAAGTCCGAGTTACAGTACTGATTACTGATAATCTGCTTGCACATTCTGTGTTGGACATAGTATTGGCGGTGTATATAGTCAGCTGAAGAACCCGGCCCTTGCGAGAGACGTATGCTCTGGCGGAAGCAATTGACAGCAATATTGAAAATGGGTGCCTCCGAGTTCTCCGTTCGTGGTAGTGTCCAGTATCTCACGGGTCCCAATCAGTCGATGAGCAGTCGAGGTAGATGTGTGAAGGCTATAGGTATGTATGTGTGAAGATGCATGAGTACCTAGCGAGATGCAGCAAGCACTTCCGCCTGCCCGCCTGCATGCTGAAGAAAGTATCAGGCTGAGCTACCTCGACACAAGCTCTTTTAGGCGTGCCAAAACCGACGTCGACAGTAATGTAAAAGTCACCTGATCATGACTGCACGTGGCAGGGTGTAAGTGAAAGACCACGCGTGTCCGAACACGCGACGAGCTGTCAAAGTCGATGTTGGTGAAGTACCTAAGATAGGAAACAGATCTGTGATCGGCAAAAACCGGACGACTCGACTCGGCAAGCTCGGGTGGTGTTCGCGCTCCCGAACTCCAGGCTTTGCTCTGCTTGCGCGCTTTTGCAGTGTAGCATAGCTGGTGCGATACACCACAGCACCGCACCTCTCCCATATACCCACCAACACCCACCCACCCACACAAACCCTCCTCAAAATGCTGGCTGGTCGTTCCTTCGCCGCGCCCGCGCGCCAGTGCATGCGCACCGCCCGTTTCCAGCAGATCTCCAGACCCGCATTCGTGAGTTGCCCAGCTCCAGCCCTGCATCAACACCACCTTGAAATGAATGCGCCGGCGGACGCAGTAAAAACGAGAGCGAGAGCGAGAACACCGCGACTGACTGGCGCTTTTAGCAAATTGTCCAGTCAAGATTCGCCTCCAGCCAGGTCGCCGCATTCCAGGGCCAAAAGGGCAGCGACGGCAAATACACCGTTTCTCTGATCGAGGGCGACGGCATTGGCCCTGAGATCGCACAGTCGGTCAAGGACATCTACTCGGCCGCCGACGTGCCCATCAAGTGGGAGTCGATCGACGTCACCCCCAGCCTCAACGCCGACGGCAAGACCGTCATCCCCCAGGAGTCCATCGACTCCATCAAGCGCAACTATGTCGCCCTCAAGGGCCCGCTCGCCACGCCCATCGGCAAGGGCCACGTCTCGCTCAACCTGACCCTCCGAAGGACCTTCAACCTGTTCGCCAACGTGCGTCCCTGCAAGAGCATTCAAGGATACAAGACCCCCTACGACAACGTCGACACCGTCCTCATCCGTGAGAACACCGAGGGCGAGTACTCGGGCATCGAGCACGTCGTTGTTGACGGCGTGGTCCAGTCGATCAAGCTCATCACCCGCGAGGCCAGTGAGCGCGTGCTCCGCTTCGCCTTCCAGTACGCCCAGGACATTGGCAAGCCCAAGGTCCGCGTTGTCCACAAGGCCACCATCATGAAGATGTCCGACGGCCTCTTCCTCAACCTTGGTCGCGAAATCGCCAAGGAGTACCCCAACATCGAGTTCGACGCCGAGCTCCTCGACAACGCCTGCCTCAAGGTTGTCACCGACCCCACTCCCTACAACGACAAGGTCCTCGTCATGCCCAACCTGTACGGTGACATTCTCTCCGACATGTGCGCCGGTCTCATCGGTGGTCTCGGTCTGACCCCCTCCGGCAACATTGGTGACGAGTGCTCCATCTTCGAGGCTGTCCACGGTTCCGCCCCCGACATCGCCGGCAAGGGCCTTGCCAACCCCACCGCTCTCCTCCTTTCCTCCATCATGATGTTGCAGCACATGGGTCTCTTCGAGCACGCCAACAAGATCCAGGCCGCCATCTTCAAGACTCTCGCCGAGGGCAAGGTATGTTTTTGGAAGAGATTGAGAGACTTGACACGTACAAATGACTGACGATTACTTTCACAGACCATCACCGGTGACCTTGGCGGCAAGTCCAAGACCCACGAGTACGCGGCCGCGGTCATCAAGAACCTTTAGATAGCGATACCATCTTGATGCATTTTGGGCGCCCTTGTTGGGAGGGAATTATTCTGATATAACAGCGTGATAGCTGGGTGCGAGGTAGTTGAATGTAACATATCCACACACACACACACACCCTGATGGTGAGATACTTGTAAATACAAAACCAGCAATGAGATGATGTGTGGAAGACTCGGAAGACGCCTTTCATTTGAATAACTTTCCTCCGATTTGTGCATGATGAACAATTATCATTAGATCAGCAGTGCATTATCTGATAAGGAGATACATTATATACTAGGTTTTAGATGCGGCACTCGGCACGATCCTGGATCGCGCAACACAAAGGGGTGAGCCAATCACAAGAGAGTCGAGTGGAAATCAGACCACCATTTTGAATGACAGCTGCTTCAGGGTAAGTAAGGCTAATTTAATTTCCCATATCCGCCTCAGCATCCGCCGCCACGCCGCTCGGCCTTCTCTTGTCATTCTAATTGATCTTCTCTTTTCCCCTCGGTCAACAGTCGCGTGATTGCAATTCCTCTCTCTCTCTCCCTCTCTTTTGCCCTGTGCGACATTGGTATCGACTGTGGTGGATCTTATCAACACTCTGTTGTGAAAAGAGCTAGGGCGGCGCGCTTTCGTTTGGGGAAAAGAAACAGGGAGTCGAATGCTCGCCTATACCGCATAGACGGAGAACAGAACAAAACCCATACACACGGGCAACACCACCGCAGCCATGGCAGCCGTCATGGACGCCCTCAACTCTTCCTCAAGCATCGTCCCGGCCTCGACCATTGAGGCCACCGTCGGCGCGATCAACACCAGTTTCCTGGGCGCTATCGCTGAGAACACCAGCACATTCGGCATCATCGTCACACTACTCGCCGCCGCAGTAATCTACGATCAACTGTCTTACTGGCGCCAAAAGGGCACGCTTGTCGGTCCCGCCTGGAAGATCCCCTTTATCGGTCCTTTCCTCGAGTCCGTCTGGCCCAAGTTCGAGGCATACCACGCCAAATGGCTGTCCGCTCCCTTGAGCTGTGTCAGCGTCTTCCACAAGTTCGTCATCATCGCCTCTACCCGCGACATGGCTCGCCAGATCTTCAACGCCCCTGCCTACGTCAAGCCCTGCGTCGTCGACGTCGCAATCAAGCTCCTCCGCGCCGAGAACTGGGTCTTCCTCGACGGAAAGGCACACGTTGAGTACCGCAAGGGTCTGAACGGCCTCTTCACCCGCCAAGCCTTGGCCGCATACCTGCCCGGACAGCAAGAGGTTTACGAGGAATACTTTGAGGCTTTCCACGAGGTTTCCGAGACCGCCAGGAAGGAACAGAGCGGCGCCGGTCCCGACAAGGGTGGTGCCAAGTTCGTCTACCACCTCCGGGAGCTCACGTGTGCTGTGGCCTGCCGCACTTTCGTCGGTCACTACATGTCTCACGCCCAGGTCAAGGAGATTGCAGACGACTACTACAACATCACCGCTGCACTCGAACTTGTAAACTTCCCCATCATCATTCCCTTCACCAAGACTTGGTACGGCAAGAAGGCCGCCGACAAGGTTCTCGAGACATTCGCTTCTTGCGCCACAAAGGCCAGAATCCGCATGAAGCAGCCCGGTGCCAAGGCCGAGTGCATCATGGACAGATGGATCATGGAAATGATGGGCAGCGAACGCTACAGGGAGAGAATCGCACGCGGCGAGACTGTCCCTGCCGAGGAGAAGCCCCAGCACGTCTTGCGCGAATTCTCCGACTTTGAAATCTCCATGACTGTCTTCACTTTCCTCTTCGCTTCCCAGGACGCCACTAGCTCTGCCGCCAGCTGGCTGCTCCAACTTACGGCCGACCGACCTGAGGTTCTTAGGAAGGTCCGCGACGAAGGCAAGAACATCATGGGCGACCGCTACGGAAAGTACGGCGCCATCACCATCGATGACGTTGACAAGTTGAACTACACTCGTGCAGTAGTCAAGGAGACCCTCCGCTACCGCCCTCCTGTGATCATGGTTCCCTACCTGGTCAAGAAGGATTACCCTGTCACTCCCACCTACACCGCTCCCAAGGGCTCCATGCTTATCCCTTCGACCTGGCTCTCTCTCCACGACCCTGAAGCCTACCCTACACACGGCGGCGCTGATGAGTTCGCACCCGAGAGATGGACCGAGGCCGATGCCGAGGACAAGGGCAAGAACTGGTTGGTGTTCGGTACTGGCCCTCACTACTGTCTTGGCCAGCAATACGCTGTTATGAACCTTATGGTAAGATCCAATAATCTCGAGACTGAGAATCCAAAAGCACACACTAACAGATCTCGTAGCTTATGCTCCACCTCCTCGCCGCAAACTACGACTGGCACCACCACGTCACTCCCACATCCGAGGAGATCAAGGTCTTCGCCACCATCTTCCCTATGGTCAGTTCAGCCCCTCCTTGCAATCCCGTCGGTTATATTCTTACTGACAACTCATAACAGGACGACCTCTTCCTCAGCTTCACCAGGCGCGAGCCAACCGCGGCCTAGATGGCAGCATCAAAAAAAGCAACTCCTGATAAATTTCCGTATATTCCCACTTTTCTTCATAGCGCACATCAAAACCCCTAACTTGAGCGGTTGTTAATTTAATCCTTTCACATCACTCCAGCCTCTCAATTCATCGCTTTGTGTGCTTCAAGTTTCCGCTTTGCGATCCGTGCGTTGAGCGAATGGTTGAGGGGGTCCATGGTAGGAATTACGTCTTTTATGATCGAGTGGTTTGTCGACGGAGCAGATCACGAGGTTTCGACATCTGCAAAGACTGACCTGTCACAAATAGTACCTTGCCTCACGCTTGGGCAAATATTGTGGCATCATCGACTAACATGCGTCTATCTAGGTGAACAATGGCGTTTGCTGGTCACAAGCTTCCCCTCGGAAGCATCGGAAATGCAGTAGTCAGTGGATCGAGCAGGCGATGTAAGGTTGGGTAGTTGGTTGATCAACGCGGTACAATTCTTGGGGGTATCTATAGGTATTCGTACAGTGACCGGTTTCCGACTTTCCCGACTTCCAAACAGTTCGTCTTTTGTGGATTTTGCAGCTGTGAGCACACCGGGGGGAAAAAACCAATCTGCGTAGGAAATCCAGCACATGCCATTGCAGGCATCTGATCTTACATCGCCGAACACTCCATGGCTACATTGCTTTGGGTGGTGCGCGAGTCAAACAGTCGTTCCTGCACCGAAATGATGCCAACGCCATCGCAATCCTCTATTTTGTCGGAGCAATTCTTCTTTTGCAAATGTTGCCATCATAAAGAGCAAACGTCTCGAAATCCTCCAATCTTACAACACTTCTTCACCTGCGACTGTCTCTGTCGTCGCGAGGAGGATAACGCCTGTCATCACGAGGAGGTCTGCGATCATCATATCTGGGCCGTTCGTCGTATCTGCGATTCCTGTCGTCCGGGTAACGACGGGAGTCTTCATACCTACGACTGTCTCTTGGTGGAGGCGGACGTCTGGAATCGCGGTCATATAGCCGCTCCCTCTCCCGGTCGACTCTAGCCCTCTCTTCGCGACGGTGGTCGTCGAACTGGCGAGGAGGCAGCCTCTCGCGTTCATCGCGACGGTCATCTGAGCGGCCGCCTCGGGATGAGGCTCGCGAGGATGGGGGACCAGGCCGTCTTTCGGTGCGAGGTATTGGAACCTCAATCTCTTCTTCGTACTCTTCCCATTCCTCGATGAAGAAGTCTTCGACTTGCTTGCGCTCGTCATGGGCGAGTTGTGGATTGAGCATGAATCTGAGCGTACCGCCTGACACGGGCGGCCTGTGTTCTAGTCTGATTGGCGCAGGTAGTACCTGGCTTGTACCATTCTGGGGCGGTGACACAGGTGTGGGGTGTCCATTCTGGACCTTCGATGCTGGCAGTACTTGAGCTGGCGATGTTTGGGCTGGGGCAACGCAGTTGCGGGGGATACTGTTGCTGTCACACTCCTTCTTAAGGGCCAGGCGTAGACGAAGAAAATCGTCAAGGCTGTACTGTGTTCCGAGCGTGGATGCCGCCGTGTGCTGGATGTACAAGTCGAGTGAATCGAGGATGGTCTCCATCGTTTCATCGCGCGTCGTGTCGACTTTCTTCAAGTCGTAGTTCTCGAGTGCAAGTAGCACGTTTTCGGCGTTCAATAGACGTGCGGCGAGCTCCAGCATGGCCAGGACCAGGGTGACCGATGTCTGCTTGAGCGGAGCAAAAGTACGGTACAGATCCGTGAGCGCGACCCAGGCAAGATTGTATACTGCCTTCACTTCCTCTCCATGGCCGAGTGTCTTTGCAATCTTTGCGAGCATGTGGTGAGGCCCCCGGCTCCTGAAATCAAAAGTCGATGCCTCCAAAACCATGCGCTCCAGACCGATGACAGCACGCGATTGGACCTCGAAGGCAGGATCATCGGACGGCAGGTGGTCGTGCGCCGAGGTGGCTTTTAGATTGAAGCTGGCGGCTAGGATGTCGCGACTCTTCTTCAGTGTATCCTCCATCTTGCACGCAACCAGCAGACTCGCAGCAGCTGCATCGTTCCAGAGGTAGTTGTCTCCTGTGTGGGTTCCTGGCGGGTGGGCGAGACGGAACTTGTGGTAGTAGATGACGGCGGTGGTGTATGTTCGGACGGGAAGTTGTAATGCACGGCGCACTACATCGATCCATTGCACACCCTGGAGACGCAGTGAAGCCTCCTTTGCTTCAGCGAGGGAGCGCTCGTTGTGGTCGCCGCCGGCTTGCTGCAGCTTGTTGTCGACTGCGGCTTGCGACTGGTATTGCGCCGACACGCGGATGAAGCTTGGATGAGGCCCGATGGGCTGCTTCACCTCGCCGTCGCTCGTGCGCTTCTGCGCGCCCATTTCTGTTGCTGGCGGTATGTGTTCGACGGTCGGAGACGTCACAGAAGTGTCGCGGGCTTGATAGACCCGTTGATCGTCGCCAAAGAACGGCGATGGTGGTGGTGCTTCTTGGCCAATCAGCTCGTCGCCATAGAATCCCC